>Ga0102963_1001113_pt1 | contig 11738 bp, 11 predicted proteins | sample SalPon2_C_H2O_MG_2_FD_84522 | JGI IMG/M metagenome (GOLD analysis project Ga0102963, IMG submission 84522) | Salt pond water microbial communities from South San Francisco under conditions of wetland restoration - Salt Pond MetaG SF2_C_H2O_MG | ecosystem: Environmental > Aquatic > Non-marine... | reverse complement strand
CAACAATAGCAACACCTGAAACCCATCCCCAATCAGTAAAGGCTGTATTGAAAACTAAGTCTAACTTGTTTTTGATAAATCCATTACCTTCATACTGTGTGTAGCCACCCGTTGTTTGAGAACCGCTAACAGAAGATCCAAATGGAGCATAAAAGTTTACACCTGGAAAAGTATTGGAAAAACTAAATTCTATTGGAGCAGCTTGTGTGTCAGCTGCCTGAGCAACAGATTCTGATAAATACAAAGGATAAAAATATCCACTATGGTCAACTTCTTCACTATAGACTTGATAAATAGTTGAATCATCTACGCCAACTGTATTCCAATTAGCATCGCCGCTATCTGCTGGTGCCCCAAGTTCGACTCTAGCATAATTAGTTGTTACAAAATCATCACCTTGAGCAACGCCAGAAGGAATTTCTGGAATTGTTGCTCCAGTGTCGGAATCAATTGGTACGTCTGAAGTAAGAGCTATTGCAATATTTTCTGGTCTATCAAAAGCCGTATTTCTGAATAAATGACTAAGAAGACCAGATTCTAAATAATCTGATAAAGCGGCCATATTTGCCTCCTAGAGTGAGTCCTGAATGTATACATCTATTGTATTATACACAAAAAAAGCCGCCCCCAACTAATGAGAGCGGCTTAATTTGTTTACATCACTAGAAACTAGAATGAACCAAGAATGACTCTTCTGTTATCTAGAACGCCAAAGCCAAGCTCTGCAAAGCCATAGTAGCCAGCACGTTGCTGACGATGGAGAGTTGGGTCTTCAAAGACCTGAAGCTGCTCCTTAACTGGCATAACAAAGCTGTCATTAGCTGACTGATCAAGACCAACGACAAGTTCTAAGTCGCTAGCTTCTACAGCACCTGAAAGCTCATTGGTGAAGAAGTCCTGATATTCCTGACCTTCGCCAAGTTCATCAAGATCATGAAGGTTAACACCAAAGATACGTGTAATAGGAGCACCATCTTCTGCGGCGTTATAAATTTCACGACGAGTTACTTCGTCAACCTGATCAAGACCCCAGTTACGGATGTCTTCAAGAGCTTCTGGTGAAACGTACATATCAGTTAGACGACCACGACCAACTGAAGCACTGTTACCACCTGAATTACGACGCATAACAGTCTGCATAAGTGAAACGAGTCTCTTGCTGAAAAGACCAGCAGTAGCATCGCCATCATATACAAGAATGTTACGATCAACGCCAGCAGCAAGAAGTGTGTGCCAGCCATCGTCATTCATCTTCTTTACAAAGCCAGCTTCCATAACCTGCATAGCACGACCAACAATATCCCATCTAGCTTCACGGGCATAGCGAAGTAGATAGTCTACTGATGAAGCAATGCTATAGGTTGGAATCATTACGAAGTCACCTTCGACTGAACGCTCTGGAACTCTACCATGACCAGGATTGGTATAAGCAACGTGCTCACCTTCAAGGCCAGGAGAAATGAGATCAAGAGGATATTCAGTTGTGGCACCGGGCTCAACATTAATGGTTTCAAAAATGTTACCAAGAATGTTACCAACTAGAACGCCCTTGCGAAGAGGAAGTTCTAGAGCTTTTGCAAACTCACGCTGTGCAGCCTGAGCTACATTGATGTCGGAATCCCCTGACTTACGTAGGAGAGCGACAAATTCGTCACTTGGTCTAGTATTAATTGGCATAGTTTTATTCTCCTTTTATTTAGTTTAATTAGTTCAGGGGAGGTTGACTTCTACTTTAGCATAACCATCTTCGTCCTTTGAAGAAAGGAAACGACCAACCTGTAGAACGCCTGAGCTACCAGGAGAGTCTTTACGAAGATTGCCAGCATTTACATGGCAAGCATAAGCTGGATCACCAGCAGATGGTGTACCTGTAATGTTATTAGTTACGACATACCCCTTACGGAGAACTGTAACCTTGCCGCCCTTCTGTACCTCATCCTTATGCTGATTAAGATGAGTACGAGTAAGATCCTTGTTTACAACATCATTTAGAAGCAGACCAACTGGCACGGTTGCTGAAGTGGCAAGCTGGTACTTAACAAGGTTCACGCCTTGGTCCATAGCTGCACCAGAACCAGCAGTTGAATCATGTGTTACAACGCCGCCACGGGTAGCAGTACCATCATTGTAAAAGAAACTGATATCAGTCTGAAGTTCATATCTATCTGATTTTAGAGCCATAATTATATCTCCTTTTTATCACTTATGTAGTACGTTGTTTTCTAGCCATTCGGCTACACTAGCTCTTGTAGCTTCTAGCTCGTCAGTATCGTCAGAAGCGTCAACAAGAGTTGCTTCTGTTGACTTAACGCCATCAAAAAGTTCTTCTGACACTTCTTCTTCAGCCTTTGAATCTTCAACTGCATCAGAAGCATCTACCTCTGCTTTTACTTCTTCTTCCTTTTTCATATCCTTCTTAGCCTTCATCTTCTTGTTGTACATAGCAACAATAGTGTTGAAAGCTTCGTCTTCTAGCACATCATAAAGAGCGACGGATTCTTCTGCTTCGTCAGCATCAAACCCAGCTTCTACAAGACTAGCCTTACGTTTTTCATCTCGCTGCATCTTCTTCATCTTTTTCATTTCTTCTTCCTTCTTCTCCATCTTACCGTGCATGTCGGCAATGGAGTCTTCTAAGGACTTTACAGCTTCTTCTGTAGCTGCAAGTTTTTCCTGAAGTGCAGAAATTTCATCAGCCTTAGCTGTTAAATCACCTTCAAGTGAGGCAATTGTATCAGCATACTCTTTGTCTTTAGCGGCTTCGATTTGGGCACGAATAGCCTTATTTTCTTCTTTGGCAGATGCTAGCTCAGTTTGAACTTCTGCAAGCTGCCTCTCTAAAACATTAGTATCAGCCATATTTACTTCTCCTTGTGAAACCTGAGTAAAATTAGAATCGTTTGTTGAGAAAGCCTTGCTAGCATCAAGAATGACACTTCGTGGATTTGCTGGTTTAGATACTAGACCTTTACCAGAAAAAGAAATGTCCCTTAATGATCTACCAATTTTGTAGCCTTCGTACTCTCCCGTACCACCGTAAGCACGTAAATGTTTTGTTAAAAATGATGATTTTTCATCTCTAGCAACAACTTTAGCTTGTCCATCCTCACCTAGAATAGAATAATCAAATCCAGCAAATAAACACTCCATAGAAACGAACCATTTGCCCTCTTCTATTTCTGCTATAATTTGCTGCATTCTTTCTCTATTCTCAGTATTAGTCCAACTATTATACAAAACAGCTTCTGTAATAATATCAAATTCTTTTGGTGTGTCTTCTGTATTTTCTGCTATAGCATTGCCATCTCTATCTACAACGTAAGACCCAGTAATATGACCAATGATATCATTTTCATTGTGCATAAAGTTAAATTGTTTGTCTTCTGGAGTAGACCTTGCAGCCCAAGTGGCTTCTGGTGAAAAAACGTCATCGTTTTTATTCCAACCAGTAGAAACTAAAACAGATTTAAGATAATATAAGTCAACCTGTTTTGGATTGGCACTGCTAGCTTTAATCTTGTCTAAAAATTCTCTAGAACAAGATGAATGTGGCACAGTTGAAATTGTAGCTGGAACACAATACGCAACAGATGTATCTGTTCGTACAACTTCAGCGATGCCATCAGTTATTTCATTTTGGTATATTTTCATAGTGTTCCTCTCAAAAGCATTATACACAAAATTATTTTGAACACGCAATTAAGCTAGTTTATGCTCAACATATCGCCCTATAATCATTCTGTGATAATCATCAATTGTAGAATTATCGAGAGTTATATTAGATTCATTAATACAGATAGCAAATGACTTAGGAATTTTCTTGTTCTGTTTAAGTATAGCAATTACTTTATCTTGCGTGACATTCTGCATTTCCACTAAATTTGTAAATACATCTAGCTTGATAGTCTCAAGTTCTTTAAATTCAGCCTTAGTTAATTGTCTTAAATTTTTCTTCTCTAATGAAGACATATATGCTTTGCTAATAATAGCAGAGGCATCATCCCAAGCTTTATAAGCCCAACTTAATAATTCGGCTACTCCTGGCTTTGACCTTGGTTGTTCTACTCTTTGTTTACGTGGACCTTCGTCCTGTTTCAATGGTGGGCGACCATTGTCATTTTGTTGTTGTTTTTGTTGCTTATCTCTAAGCTTCATATTGATATCGCCCTGTTTCTGAATCTTCTCAAGATCATTTTTGTGATTAGCATTATGAAAAGGACCGGCTTTATCTGGATAAACATCATTATTACGATCTTTAAGCTCTCTTTTAAGTCTAATCTTTTCAATTTCTGGAATTTCCTTGAATCTCTGAATAAGAGTTTCGTGACTAATAATATCTCTATCAGCAAGTTGAATAAGTAAATTCTTTTCAGCGGCTTCATCGGATAGAGTCATTTGATCAAATTGTACGTGAGCCTTATATCTAAAGCCCATAGCTTTACGTACAATTTCAAGCTCTTTTTCCCAGAAACGAATGAGCTGATCTCTACCGTATTGCAGTCTTTCTACAAGTGTTTTTAGTGAGATAAAGTTATTCGTAAAGCCACCACCGTTAGTAGCCATACCAGTTAAAGTTGGAGGAACACCAAGACCAGCATAAATACTGTTTAAAACAGATGTATACTTTTCAGATCCTAAGAACTTATAAACTTCGCTACTCGACTCTTGGAATGATAGCTCTGGACCCCACACAAGCTCCATATTTCCACCGCCAACATTACTAGCTAAAATATCACGTAATTTATTAATAGCAGCTTTATTTGGTAAAATCTTATGGTCTAGATTACCAAGAGTCCACAGTCTAATGTTTGAAATAGCACCATCTAATGCAGACATATCTGCAAGTCTCATTTTTTCAAGCATTACTATATCATCAAGAATAGCATAAATCATTGGATTAGCCCATTGCTTCCAATCGTCTTTCTTGTAGTAAAAGACTCCTAGCCTTTCTGGCTCTAATGGAATATCTTTCTGACCATTCATTAAAGATTTTTTAATTACTGGTGGTAGAGTTTCCAGAACATGGCTAGGAATATCACCGCTTGTAAACTTATCAAAAAATGAATTTGTAGTAATTGTATAGTTGTTCAAGCCCATGAATAATGATAAATTTCCATCTTTCATTTTTACAGTAAGTGGATTGAAGAAATTGTATCTCCAAGGTATCTGGTTCTGAGCAACTTCTGGTAACTCAACCTTAATATCATTAGCCAATGACTTCATGTACTGCTTTAGCTGTGGAGTGATATCAGCATAGCTACGATAAACAATTACATTGCCACACTTATAAAGATTGTTAAGAAATCTCTCTGATCTTTCCTTACCGTTGATACTCTTGAACCATTGCTGATAAAATCTTTCTACGCTCTTGTTCTGATGTACAATCTGTATACCTTGGCTTCCAAAATCGCCCATCAAATCAATTATATTACGGATGATACCAACTTTATCATACGCATCCATACACATCTTAATGATACGACGCTGTTGGTTTGGAACTGCCTCGTTTGGTCTAAAAGAATAGTAATCACTAGCATTAAAACCTGGACGAACACTTCTATTAGGCTCAATATCAATAAAATTTCTATAAGTATTGCCCTGTGTTTTAGATAAACCGGTGTATGAATCTAAGCTTTCAGAAAATTGGGCAAAAGCATTTGTTTTACTTGTAGAATCATTATCGTTCCAAGTTATCATATTCTCGTTCATAGTATTTCCCGTAATGTAATTGTAATTGGATTGCCTACCATTTAATACACATCTTTCATGGAATCTGTAAACCAACTTGGACCAGAGTACATGTTAGGATTTTCGTCTTTAGACCTAAACTCGCCACCAGTTGCAAAACCACCATAAAACTTATATTCTTCTTGTTCTGGTGTTCTTTGTATAATTCTAGCAGCCATATTAGCCATTAATAGTGCCGAATAACGGTCTTTACGCATTTTACTTTTTTTACCAGTGCCAATTACAACTTCTGGAGTATCCCATCTATCTCTACCATTAGACGTTTGAGTCATCTGTATCATTGATAGTTCGTCTTTTAACTCTTCAATTTCCATAACACAATCTTCAAGTGTGTCGTACATTCTATTCTTAATGGAGTCTTCAGAGTTAGATAATCCAATTGTAATAGAATCAAAATAAGGAAAAACCAAAACTTTGTCTTCAAAATCTTTCCTCATTCCATGATTAGCTTCTGATAACCAATCATACTTAGCAAATTGACACATTTCTATAATATGCAATCCACGTTCACCGTCTGTATCTTTGGGTTTATTGTCATCTATAACAGGCCATAATGGAAGCTCTCCGTCTTTAATTTTGTCACGATCATGAAGCGACTCAGTAACAGCAACCCCACCGCCCTGTGCATCAATGGCAATATGTATACATGGATATAACTTCATTAAGTCTCTAATTTTGCGAGCACAGTATGCATAAAAATCTGTTTCTGTTGAATAACCCTTTTTAACAAGCTCTTTATGTTGTGAACGATTTGTTGTCCAACAATGCACAATTCTTCTATGATCTGAATTTACCTCTAATACTATTATACTGAAATTATCAACTTCTGACGCTGGGTCAACACCAAAAATGTATTTTTTTTCATGATCACCCATTAAATTGGCTTCAAATTTTATCTCGTTTCCTTTACTATCTTTTATTGAGTTTGAATCAGAAACAACACAAGACTCTATTAAAGATCTCTTAAAGAATCCTTGAGAATCTCTAGTAAAACATGCTCCATATTCCATCTGATATATGCCAGTATGAACAGTTGCTTTAGATCTAGCTACCTGATCGGCATCCATAAAACCTTTTGGTAATAGCTCATATGGAACCCTAATGATGGAATACTGAGTCCAATCAAAATTTTCTGGTGGATCGTCACCACCAAATATTTCTCTTAGTTTTTGTAAATCTCCCTGGCTTTTGATGATAGCCTTCCACTTCTTCCAATAAGTAGCAAAATGATTAAAATCATAGTAAGCGGTTCCTGACAAAATTATCTGATTATCCTTCTTGTCTTCTTTTTGCTTGCCTCCTTCTTCTAATGTTATTCCTAGCTCTTGCGCTTTCTTTTCAGATGCTATACGTTTCACATTTGCTACAGGATCTGAACTAACAGCGGCAAAGCCAGCTACAACATTTTCAAAAATTTCTCTTGGTATAGATGCAAATTCGTCTGCAAGAATATCATTAGCTCTCTGACCTCTAATTTTCTGTCCGTCACCAAGAGGCAAACATGTAATAGTACTATCATTGAGTCTTAACACGCACCTATCTGTATCTCTACGTGGTCCACTGTCAGCATCACAGATATCCCTAAGCATCGAAGAATTACGCCACATAGTCTCCATATATTCAAAAATAACCTTAGATTGTCTAAAGGCAGCACCTACTACCACAATCTTTCTACGTGGCAAAATCAAGGCTCTGAGGACCGCATAGAGTGATAACATAAATGACTTACCAAAACCTCGACTTGCTATCAACATTGGAAACTTACGATTCCAAATTTCATGCAGTATTAAAGCTTGTGAAGGTAAGAGATTAATCCCTAGTATGTGACTAGCTGTAAAAGATAAATATTCAGGCCTTGTCATTAAATAAACTAACTTTAGATGAAAGTCATCTTCGCTAGGTTTCAATATAGACATGGGATTGAAAAGATCAGCATCTATTTGATCTAGACCTAACCATGCTTCGTCAATATTTTTAAATTCTTGCTTCTTTACCATCTGCTTATCACTTCATCTGCGAAACCGTGGTATACAGCTTCTTCTGCTGACATATACCAATCTCCATCTTTGAATTTTCTTTGAAGATATTTTTTGACTTTAGGAATGTCATACCCTTTTTCTTTAAAGAATTTTCCACTTACACATTTAGATGCATATATCTCTAGCATATCATTACATATCTTTTTATCATAAGAAAGCCAGTTATGAACATTTTGATACTGACTTATATAGCCACTAGTACCGTAATGAACCATGAAATACGAATTCTTTGTTAAAAGCCTCCTGTGGGCGGCTTGTAAGATTATAGTGCTCATAGACTCGGTTTGACCATAAGAAACTATTGTAATTTTTGATTTACATAAATTCATAGCATCGTACATAGCCATTCCATCTGCCCATTCTCCACCAGTACTCTGCATGTGTATCTTAATTGGCTCTGAACTATCAAGTGCTAATGCTCTGAGATTTTTTATAAACGTAACGGACATCTTGTATTCAACGCCTGGATTTTCTTCGTAGCTATGATGGTTGTGTAAAAATATCTCTCTATTCTTTAAATTGGCACAGTTATGATGAAAGTCGAATAATATTTCATTCTCATTTGATGCCATTATTTTTTTCTCCCGATGGTGTACATTTCATTAATTCTCTTAAAGATACTACTAACAGCTAAAAATGCGTTATGTTTATCACCACAGAATAAAACATGTATGTTATTATACATCTGAAACTCAATTAAACACTTCAACATGTATCTTCCGGTGATTTTTACAGCAGACTTATTTTTAATTGGTATTCTTGTATCTTCAGGAAATTTAATAAGATCTTCTAATGAAAATTCAAGAACAATAAACTTATGTGGAAAAGGTTCCATTCTAGCAATTTCATTCATAAATGGATATTTCTTTTGACCTAGATTGATTGCTAATTCTTCAACGCACCCTTTTCTTTCTATGCAAACCTTATCTTCTAAGCCAACTATAGAGTAATCTCCAGTATCTAACTTCTGCTCTATCATTCCAGCACAAGTGTTAAACTCAGAGAAAAAATATCCATCTTGTTCTCTGGTATCTTTTATAACAGTAAATGGAGGTGCTTGCTTATAAGCCATTTTGTATTATCGTATTAAAAAGGGATTCATAGTGGTGCTCTCTGCCACTTATTGATTTATGGCATTTATAACACAGTGTTATACCGTTCGAAATATCGTATCTAAGGGCGTGTGCATGAGCCCACCTCTTTATATGGTGTACTTGTAAACGGCTCTTAGAATGGCAATTTGGCATCCTACAACACCTTTTATCACGCTTTAGCACATCTTTTCTAAATTGTTCGTATGCTGGATCGTTATAATTTCTTTTCATAACGGCTCTATTTTGTCAAATCTAATTTTTTGTCTAATTTTTCTACATAATACTCTTGTTTTAATAGAATTATTTTTACTCAATAATTGTGACATGAGTCTATGTAAAAGTTCTGAACAAACTTCGTCTGGGTCACTTGCTTGAATAAACATGATCAAAAATGGGGCATCAAATTCTCTGAGTTTGTATACCTCTATCTCTCTAAAAATGTCTGATAAATCTAGGCTAACCTTGTAGTTTCTCATGTTCTAACATTATCTTTATAAGATCAGTTAAATTAAACTTTGGAGTCCAACCTAATTGTCTTACGGCTTTAGTGTTGTCACCTCTAAGGTAGTCTACTTCAGCTGGTCTATAAAATTCTAGATCTATGAAAACATAATCTTCCCAATTATGTATACCCGCATAATCAAAAGCTATGCTCAAAAAATCACGTATAGTATGAGAATGTCCTGTACAAATTACATAATCATCTGGATTATCTTGTTGAAGCATTTTCCACATAGCATCTACATAATCTCCAGCATAACCCCAATCTCTATACGCATCTAGATTTCCAAGTCTTAACTTTGGATAAGATTCTTGAACACCGGAAGCGAAAATTAATTCACAATCCTTGTTAGCAAAACTAGCTGTAAGGTCTTTAGTTTTAATATTATTTCTTGATAAATAACGTAAAAATCCCCCAATCCACTTTGTAATCTTCTTTGTGACAAAGTTGTCGCCCCTGCGTGGCCCTTCGTGATTGAATAATATGCCACAACTAGCATGTATATTGTAAGCTTCACGATATAATCTAACTGCTTCATGTGCAGCACACTTCGCTATAGCGTATGGGCTTTGCGGTAAAAACTTAGTTGTTTCACTTTGTATTTTTTCTCCGTTTACCTCATCGTATTTTTTTCCAAACATTTCACTTGAACTAGCCTGATAAAATCTAACATTCAAAATATTCAAGTTAACAATAGCTTCAAGTATATTAAGACAGCCCTTAGCTGTTGCATCCCATGTTAATCCAGGTTGTTTAAAAGATGTTCCAACGTGAGACTGTGCGGCCAAGTTATAGATTTCATCTACATTTGCGTTATCAGAAAGAATACGTAAAATACTAGACATATCGGTAACATCGCCCTCGACTAGATTGAATTTGGGGTGATTTAGAATATGTTTGATTCTTTGTGTTGTATCTGTGCTGGCTCTCCTTGCAACACCTACGACTTCATAATCCTTCTCAAGCAATAAATCTGCAAGATGGCTTCCATCCTGTCCCGTAATCCCTGTAATAATAGCTTTCATATTTTTCCTCTTTGTTCCTCGTAAAATTTAAAATCTTTGTTATACATCTGTTTAAGAAAATCTATATGTCTTTTTTTGTATTCAAAATAAATTCGTTCAGATTTGTTTATATGTGGTATTTTAAGATCAAACCCTAAATCTTTAAAACCATCTTTAATTTTGTCATGGAAAATAATTTTGTATGGATTGTCTATCCACCCTGATTGTTCGTGAAATACCCAGTCTGTTGCAATACTCTTTCCATTTACTTTGTGTGTGTTATTTTGTGGTTTTAGAAATTTTGCAGCTTCAGGGTCTGAATTAATAATACCATCAATCAATTGAGATGGATCATCAAATTTACTATTTTTCATATTGTGCTTTTTGATGTAAAAAAAACTAGATGAAAATCTATCTACTGGTTCACGGATTATAATAATCTGCTTGTATTCTTTTGGTATGCTGGAAAATAATACACCGTGACCATAGTACTTAATATTTGAAACTTCTTGAGTTTGTAGCATTTTTTTAACTGAGTGACCACAATTCTTGGGTATGTGTATAAAAGCATAATTAATCATGATTTAACTGTATCCGGCGTTAAAAATGGCTGATCAACCATTCCGTCTTCGTATTTATGGTATGAACCCAACCTTTCCTCTTCTTTTTTCATGGCTAGTTTCATTTTTTCCATTTCGATACCGTATTTTTTTATTTTTTCTGGATCTTGCATCAAGCTTGCAACCCAAGAAGTAAAACTTTGCTTACTGTCTTCCAATCTTTTAATTCTCTGCTCTCTTGTGCCCTTCATTTCCTTTAACATGGAAGACTTTTTAGCTTGAAGTTCACGATAATCTTTGTTCAAACTCTCTTGTGCAGCACGAAGGCTTGCCATTTGTCGCTCAAGATTAATAATTGTGTCTTGATCTTGCTGATCCCTGTCATTTTGACGCTCATCATTCAATAAACTCTCGTAGACATTAAGGTGTTCTATGTTATCTTTATTAGCTTTGAGACATCTATTCATCAAAAGCTCCAGTTTTATAACATCAACCACCTGTAATTCCTCAGTTGGGAACACATCGTCTTTGAACTGGGCGATAATTCGTGACCAGTGGTACTTAAAAAGCTCAAGTTCATCACCTGTAAATTGATTTTGAAGCTCTAGCCAATAAGGACGATCCTCAAGCGAGAAAGCCGCCGCCTCTTCCTTGGTTACGCCCACCCTAAACTTACGTTTTATGAAATCAATTACAGATTCAACGTCACGATCTAACTTATGCGCTATATCTTCTGGCGTCATACTGTCAAGTAGACGGGCAATTGTGCGTTCTTCATCTTTGGAAATCCT
>Ga0102963_1001104_pt1 | contig 11778 bp, 11 predicted proteins | sample SalPon2_C_H2O_MG_2_FD_84522 | JGI IMG/M metagenome (GOLD analysis project Ga0102963, IMG submission 84522) | Salt pond water microbial communities from South San Francisco under conditions of wetland restoration - Salt Pond MetaG SF2_C_H2O_MG | ecosystem: Environmental > Aquatic > Non-marine... | reverse complement strand
CACAATGACGCATTTAATACAGACGGCAGTACACAAACAAATTTTAGTGGTGGTATTCAAGGAGGAATAAGCAATGGAATGGATATTTATTTCAGGGTTGCTTTTAAGCCTGTTGCCACGATATTGCAATCTTATGATACTATAGATAAAGCCGGAAATGCGGTAAAAACCCAAGGGAAAGGACGTCATGATCCCTGTGTAGTACCTCGAGCGGTGCCAATTGTGGAAGCTATGGCAGCTATGGTATTAGCAGATGCTTTCCTTTTTAATAAAACCCAATCTAAATAGATATGCGCAAACTAGAATTGCATTGGAAAATACTTATTGGAATGTTCTTAGGGGTATTATTTGCCTTTATAATGGTTAATTTTAGCTGGGGTCCAGACTTAGTATCTGACTTTATAAAGCCTTTTGGAACAATTTTCATTAATTCTCTAAAGCTCATTGCTGTTCCTCTTATACTAGCTTCTTTGATAAAAGGAATTTCAGACCTTAAGGATATTTCTAAGCTCTCTAAAATGGGCGGAAGAACCATTGGGATATATATTCTAACAACTGTTATTGCAGTAACTATTGGACTTGGAATAGTCAATATAATTGAGCCAGGTAATTCTATTTCTGAAGCCACTCGATTAGAATTGGTTGAAAATTATTCAGGAGACGCCAATGAAAAAATTATGGCTGCTGCCAAGCAGCAAGAATCTGGACCTTTACAAGCATTAGTAGACCTAGTGCCTTCGAATATTTTTAAAGCCGCTAGTGACAATGGCAATATGTTGCAAGTGATATTTTTCGCCATATTCTTTGGAATAGGTCTTATCCTAATTCCAGAAAAACAAGCTAAGCCAGTGAAAGATTTCTTTGATGGGTTTAATGAAGTCATACTAAAATTGATAGATTTGATTATGCTTGCTGCTCCCTACGGTGTATTTGCTTTATTGGCTGCATTGGTTGTTGAAGCGCCAAGTGCAGACTTATTTAAAGCCCTTGGCTGGTATGCTTTATGTGTACTTCTAGGCTTAGCAATTATGATTGGGTTTTATATTTTAGTGGTCTATATATTCACGAAGCGTTCTCCTTCTTTTTTTGTTAAAGGTATTTCACCAGCGCAATTACTAGCTTTTTCAACCTCTTCAAGTGCAGCTACACTTCCTGTTACCATGGAAAGGGTAGAGGAGCACCTTGGGGTGGAAGAAGAAGTGACAAGTTTTGTACTTCCTATAGGCGCTACCGTGAATATGGATGGATCGAGTTTATACCAAGCAGTAGCAGCGGTATTTATCGCTCAAGCCTTTGGTATGGATTTAGATTTCTATACCCAATTAGGAATCATTGTCACAGCCACATTAGCTTCCATAGGTAGTGCTGCTGTTCCAGGTGCTGGAATGGTCATGTTGGTAATCGTATTAGCTCAAGCGGGTATTCCAGAGGCGGGATTGGCTTTAATTTTTGCGGTAGACAGACCCCTAGATATGTGTAGAACTGTTGTGAATGTCACAGGAGATGCAGCCGTATCTATGTTGGTGGCTAAATCTATTGGTAAATTAAAGGATGAGCCTGTAGAAAAGTGTTGGGACGACAACCTTCCTGCATAATCCCATTAAGTTTTATAGGTCTTCTTAAGTGTCTGTTTTAAAACAAGTATTTTTAGGAAAATCACTGAGATTACAGCTTTGTTTACGACCAAACCATTTGGTCCTGTTTTTAGCGGTATAGTCATAGCAAAAATCCCTTATTTTAGAGGGTATACTTTGTAATAAAACACTTACAAAATACCAGTTGGGTAGTAACTTTAATATTTGAATTACAGCTTCTGATTTTATATAATACGCTTTGTTAGGATCAATTAGAATAACAGAGTTTAAAGGGAGTGCATTCTTTGATTTTTCTTCCAAATACAAGCCTATTTCTCTGAGTAATTGAATACCAAAAGAGGAATTTAAAGGAACAAAGCAAAAATTTTTATTGCGATCTTTTGGTGAAATAAAACGAACCGCCCAATGACACAAACCACAGTCCCCGTCAAATAACACCCATTTATTATGGGGTAGTTTTAGTGATTTACATGCTTGCTTTTCTGCCATTAAGCACAGCTTAAATTAAGATTTACTGACAAATTCTAGTTGGTCTAAACTTACATTTGTGGTAAACATTCCATAATTAACAATGGCTTTGTTTTTCTCTATAGCGTCTATACTTCCAACAGCTTTTCCGTCTTTCAGACGTACTTTATAACCAACTTCAAGTTTGATTTTTGGGGCAGGAGGTGGGGTGGGCTTTGTCTTTTCTTTCTTTTTCTTTTCTCTGATTACAGCCACTTTTTTAGCGACTTCTTCCACCACAGCTTTTTTCGCTACTTTTTCTTTCTTAAGTACTTGAGCTGTTTTTTTCTTTCTCTTACTATTTTCAATTTCCACTACTTTAATTAACTCAGAAACTAACTGTCGTTTTTTGTGGTGAATAAAATATTGTTCCGCTAAGTCATTGACTTTGTTGCCCAGTTGAATCATACGTTTGTCTTGGTCATACAATTCTTGATACTTAACAAGCTTGGTTTGTATTTTTTCATTCAAAACTTCAAGTCTAGAAGCTTCATCTCTAGTTTTAGATTCTACTTCTTTCAGTTTTGATCCCGTTGCTGCCATCTGTGATCGCTCTTTTTGCAGTTTTGCAATGGTAGCGTCAAATCTAACCTTTCCCCTTTCAATTTTCTTTTTTGCTTTATTAATTAAGCTATAGGGTATGCCATTTTTTTGAGCTACTTCAAAAGTAAAAGACGCCCCTGCCTGTCCTAGAATAAGCTGAAAGGTTGGTGCTAAGGACTTGGCGTCGAACAGCATATTGGCATTAGACATATAAGGTAAATCATTGGCTAACATTTTTAAGTTGGCATAATGCGTGGTAATCACTCCAAAAGCCTCCCGTTCGTAAAAAACTTCCAAAAATGTCTCCGCTAGGGCACCACCTAATTCAGGATCAGTTCCAGTACCAAATTCATCTATTAAAAACAATGTTTTATCATGACATTTTTTCAAAAATGAATTCATGTTTTTTAAACGGTAACTATAGGTGCTTAAATGATTCTCAATGGATTGGTTGTCGCCAATATCTGTCAATATTTTTTCAAAAAGAATGACCTCACTTCTTTCATGAACAGGGATTAACATTCCGCTTTGAAGCATTAATTGAAGTAGTCCAATTGTTTTAAGCGTAATACTTTTTCCTCCAGCATTGGGGCCAGAAATGACAATAATTCTGTTTTCTTGTTCTAATTTAATGGTTTGTGGATAGGTAGTATCTCCACTGTTTTTATTTGCTAAAAACAATAAAGGATGAAATGCGTCTCGCAAATGCATTTCTCTTTTCGTATTAATTTTGGGTAATACGCCATTCATTTCTAAGGCATATTTAGCTTTTGCAGCTACTATGTCAATATCTCTGAGATAATTTTGACAAGTGGTTAGATCTGCTCGGTAGGGCCTTATGTCATTTGTAAGTCTGTTTAAAATCTTAAATATTTCTTCCTGCTCTTCAAAAATTAAGTTACTTAATTGTGTGCTGTAGGCCAAACTAGCTTCAGGAACCACATAAACAATACTACCAGTTTTTGAAGCACCCAAAACAGCGCCTTTGATTTTTTTTCTATACATGGCTTTTACAGCCAAAACCCTTCTGTTGTCTACTATAGATTCTCTAATTTCATCTAAAAATTCAGCTGCCTGATATCTTTGGAGTGCCGCACCAAAACTCTGATTTATTTTAGATTTTAAGCCCACCATTTGTCTTCTTATAGACATTAAGTTGTCAGAAGCACCGTCTCTTATTTCTCCGAATTTGTCAAATATTTGATTGGTGCGTTCTGGAATTTCTTTCTGATAGCTTAGCGATAAACTGTTCCCGTGTAGTATGGGATAATAGTCTTTAAACTTTTCAAAAAACTTCTTGTGTGCATTGATGGATTCGCATATAACCACTATTTTTTTGAAACCATTGAGTTCAAGTGTTGTGTTGTCTATTTTGAGCAGCTTAAGTTCTTCATTAATATGCTCAAACCCATGATTGGGTATTCTGTTGTCACTGGTAAAAGACGCCAAATACTCGTTGGTTTCTCCCAGTAATTTCTCAACAATCTCTAGCTCTAATTTAGGCTTTATTTCTAGGGATAATTCTTTTCCTAAAGTAGTATTACACCTGTGAGAAATGTGGGTTAATACAGTATTAAATTCTAAATCCTGAAGTGTTTTTTGAGAGATATTCAAAGTGACATATATTAGCAGCAATTAGTTGGTTTAATTGAATAAACCCTTTATTTTTAATTACAAAAGTACAAATAAATGTTTCTAGATTGTCCTAGTGATTGGAGGGATTTCCTTCATGAAATATATTCTCTTGAAAAATTCCAAAAGCTATCTCATGAGATTAGTATGCTTTATAGGGATACGGTTTGTTACCCCGCAAAAGAGAATATTTTAAATGCTTTTTATCAATGTTCTTTTGAAGGACTTAAAGTGGTCATTATTGGACAAGACCCTTATCACGGAGCCCATCAAGCACACGGCTTATCCTTTTCAGTACCGCTTGGGGTGCCACATCCGCCTTCATTGAGAAATATTTTTATGGAACTTTCTAATGATTTGGACTGCGCTTACCCAATTTCAGGCGACCTTACGCCTTGGGCTAATCAAGGAGTGTTATTACTCAATGCAGCATTAAGTGTTAGGGCAGGGGAGGCAGCTAGTCATTTAAAACTATGGGATAGTTTCACTAAATCTGTTGTTCAAGGACTCAACGCGAAAAATAAACCCATTGTATTTGTTTTATGGGGAAATTTTGCTCAAAAATATGAACGCTATATTACGGAAGACCATCATAGGGTTTTAAAGACAGGACACCCATCTCCATTAAGCGCGAACCGCGGCTATTGGTTTGGCAACAAACATTTTTCTCAGATAAACGAAATATTAAAACAATGGGAACAAAAACCTATACAATGGGTGCTTTAAAGATTGTTTTTAACAATTAGGTCTAAGGTCATTTTAATGGCTTTTTTAACAACATTATCTGGCTGTACTGAAAAAGTACCTGAAGCTCTATTAGCCAGAATACAATTGACCGAAATAGCTTTATGTCCAAGTAGTGCCGCTAATCCATAAATACCTGAGGTTTCCATTTCTAAATTAGTAATCAATTGATCATTAAATCTAAATGACTCAAGATTGGCTTTAATCTTATCATTAGAAAGTGGAAGTCTTAGTATTCTTCCTTGAGGCCCATAAAATCCTACATTAGTTAAGGTAATTCCTTTTAATACATCCAATCTATCATAGAGATTAAGTAAATCCAAAGAAGCACTAATTACATAAGGACTAGATTTATCTCCACTCCAGTTCATGTGTTTTTTAAATGCTTCAGAAAAAGGCACATCCAAAAGATGTTTTGTCTCATAAAAATGAAGTAAAGCATCTAAACCTATGGCTTTTTCAGAAATTAAAATACTGTCTACTGGGATATACTCTTGAATGGCTCCAGAGGTTCCTATTCTGAAAATATTTAAGGAAGTTAATACTTCTTTTATTTCTCTATTGGAAAAATCAATATTTACTAAAGCATCTAATTCATTAATAACAATGTCAATATTATCCGTTCCAATACCAGTAGATATAACACTGATTCGTGTATTCTTATAAATCCCTGTATGTGTAACAAATTCTCTCTTTTGTTTTTTTACTTCAATAGAATCGAAAAACGCAGAAACTTCAGCTACCCGATCAGGGTCACCAACAGTAATCACATTATGAGATATTTCATTGGGTTTTAAATGCAAATGATAAACACTTTGATCTGCATTTAATATTAATTCAGAAGAGGCTAAGGGCATACTATAATTTAAAAAAAGTATTGTGATCTATGTCGTAAAGATAGGCATACTTTAAAGCTCCGCCTAAATAGAGTCCCTCTTGTTTAATTTTACTGTAATAATTAGTCTGATTATTAAGAACTTTAGCCGTATTTCTCTTGAGTTTTACTGGTTCTAAAGAAGCAAAAAGAGGCTTGAGACTATTTAGTATTTTATAATATTGTGAGTCACCAAAACCAAAATTACCCTGATTTTTTAATACTGATCTAACAAGTTCATTTTCGTTGTTTAATGAATTTGATTGTGCCGTTTTAAGAAGGTTTATTTCAGGAACATTTAAGCCATTTTTTAATGAAGGGAAACGAGATAAATGAAGGTCAAATGCTTGTTTTAAATAAGGAAAATTAAAATCTTCATAATTAGAAAGTTGCGCAATTCTGATAGGGTTGTTGCTGCAATATAGTTGCCAAGCATAGTCTGCAAATTCAATATCGTCTTGGTTCAATGCTATTCTATTTTCATATAAATCCAATATGCTATTTGGAGACATTTCACAAAATCCTTTTGAAGAAATACTATTTAGACTTATTGGGTTAGAAACCACAGAAACTTCTGTATATTTTCTATGTGTTTTGAGCCAACTTAAAACACCTAACATATTAATCTGGCAAAATAAGTCAGATTCAAACCACAAAACGATTTGTTCTTGACTTTTTTGCTTGCATAGATTTCTGTACTCCTTAAGTGTATAGTCAATAAAGGTTTTTTTAGAAATCTTGTAATTTTTATGAAGAAAATCAAAGCGCTCTTTCCAGAAATCTTCAGTACCTACGGTATGAAGTGTTCTACCCTCGCAGAGCATTTCTCTCCATGTAATGACAGTTCCGTTAATAGGCAATTCCTTGATATAATCAGTAAAGGAATCTCCATTAGTAATGTGGAGTATAGATTTCATATGAATTGGTTTGGCTAATAAATTTATACTTTTCCTACTAATAAAAAAAGTAAAAAAACGAATTAACCTCCAACTCGTTTTACTTTAAAACCCATACTAACAAGTAGTTGCATGATTTTTTCTCTGAAATCTCCCTGCATGATTAAGCTACCATTTTTGACACTCCCTCCAACACTCAATTCTTTTTTTAATTTTTTTGCCAAATTTTTGAATTCAGCATCGGTACCTGAAAATCCTTCGATTAAGGTGGTGGGCTTTCCTTTTCGCTTTTCGTATTTGCAAATCAACGCAGCTTCTTGAATAGGAATTTCGTCCGTGCTGTTAGAGGAGTCTATATGATCTTGTTCAGAGACTTCGTGATCAGGAAATAGATTCTTTAATTGGTCTTGTAAATCCATTATTTCTTTAAACCTAATTCAATCAACCGCTCCTCTAGATATGCTCCTGCAGTAATGTCTTCAAATGCCTTAGGATGTTCCTCTGAAATACAATTATCAAGACAATTTAATGGCATAGAAGATACTGGATGCATGAAAAATGGAATAGAATACCTTGAGGTGCCCCAGAGCTCCTTTGGAGGGTTAATCACTTGGTGTATGGTAGATTTTAGCTGGTTGTTGGTCAATCTAGAAAGCATATCCCCTACATTAATCATTAACTCATCTTCATTTGCAATAGCGTCTACCCATTCGTCATTATGATTTTTCACTTGTAAACCACGGCCGTGAGCACCCATAAGAAGTGTAATGAGGTTAATATCTCCGTGTGCTGCTGCTCGTACAGCATTTTTTGGCTCAGTTGTAATAGGGGGGTAGTGTATGGGTCTTAATATAGAGTTTCCAGCAGTGGCGTACTGCTCAAAATAATTCTCCTCTAAACCTATATGTAAAGCAAGTGCTTTGAGTACTTCCTTGGCAGTTTTTTCTAGAGCAATATACACTTCTTTGCCAATGTCATTAAAATGAGACAACTCCTTTACATGAATATTTTCAGGATAATGGTCTCCTGAATTTTTTGGAGCTGCTTCGTATTGACCAAAATGCCAAAACTCCTTTAAATCTCCTTCTTTTCTTCCTTTAGCATGTTCCTTTCCAAAAGAGGTATAACCCCTTTGTCCCGCGAGACCAGGAATTTCATATTGGTCTTTGATCTCTTGAGGAAGGTCAAAAAACAATTTAATTTCATGGTATAATTTGGCTACCAAGTCATCTGACAAAAAATGACTTTTTAAGGCTACAAACCCTATGTTTTCAAAGGCTGATCCTATTTCTTTTATAAATTTTTGTTTGCGATCAAGATCACCTGACACAAAATCATTTAAATCTACACTTGGAATGGCGCTCATAATAAAGTATTTAATGAAGCAAAGTTAATAAATCTAAGCCATAACCAATTGTGTAAAATTTGAAAGTTTATGTACATTTATAACAAGCTAGATCGCAAAAATGAAATATCACACAAAAGGACTTTCAGACCAACAATTGCTTGAAATATATAGGGCACTTTTAAAGCCCAGAATGATAGAAGAAAAAATGCTTGTGCTTCTCAGGCAAGGTAAAATTTCAAAATGGTTTAGTGGTATTGGCCAAGAAGCTATATCTGTTGGAGTGACTTTAGCCCTAGATTCCGATGAATATATTTTGCCCATGCATAGAAACCTAGGTGTTTTTACCAGCAGAGATATTCCCCTTAATAGACTGTTTTCTCAGTGGCAAGGCAAAAAATCAGGTTTTACCAAAGGAAGGGATCGGAGTTTTCATTTTGGTTCCCAAGAATTTAAGATTATTGGCATGATTTCTCATTTAGGGCCACAACTTGGTGTGGCCGATGGCATAGCGCTGGCTTCAAAACTCAAAGGCAAAAATCAAATCACGGCTGTTTTTTCAGGAGAAGGAGCTACTAGTGAAGGAGATTTCCACGAAGCACTCAATATTGCTTCTGTTTGGGATTTACCAGTACTGTTTTGTATTGAAAACAATGGTTATGGATTGTCTACACCTACCAGGGAACAATACAGATGCGAAGCTATAGTAGATAAAGGGATTGGTTATGGAATGGAAGCCCACCAGATTGAGGGTAATAATATCGTAGAAGTATATCAAAGGGTTTGTGAAATTGCTGAAAGTGTCAGAAAAAATCCAAGACCCGTATTGTTAGAGTTTTTAACTTTTAGAAGAAGGGGCCATGAAGAGGCTAGTGGAACAAAATATGTACCCAAAGAACTCATTGAATCTTGGGAAGAAAAAGACCCCATTACAAACTTTGAAAACAATCTTTTAAGCAAAAATATTTTAAATGAACAACTACTTAAATCTATCAAAAATGATATAAAAAACGACATTCAGCAGGGTTTGGACATTACTTTTAATGAAGAATCTATTTCATTTGAAGAAAAATCTTTTATGGAAGATGTCTACAGCCCATTTAATTTTAAAGCAATAAAAAGTGGTGTTACTACAAGTTATATTAGGTTTATTGACGCTATTCAAGACGGTTTAAAAGAGGCCATGTCTGTTTTTGACAATACTATTATCATGGGACAAGATATTGCTGAATATGGCGGCGCGTTTAAAGTTACAGAAGGTTTTGTAGAACTATTTGGAAATGATCGGGTGAGAAATACCCCAATTTGTGAATCTGGCATAGTAGAAACAGCCATGGGCTTGTCTATAGGAGGCTTTAAAGCAATTGTAGAAATGCAATTTGCAGATTTTGTAAGTTCAGGATTCAACCCCATTGTTAATTATCTCGCTAAGAATCATTTTAGGTGGGGAGAAAAAGCAGACGTTGTCATTAGAATGCCCTGTGGAGCAGGGGTGGGGGCAGGTCCTTTTCATTCTCAAACCAACGAGGCATGGTTTACAAAAACACCTGGTTTAAAGGTGGTCTATCCTGCTTTCCCAATGGATGCTAAAGGTTTATTAATTTCCGCTATTGAAGATCCAAATCCAATTTTATTCTTTGAACATAAAGCGCTCTACAGATCCATTTCTCAATCTGTCCCAAATGGATATTACAACCTTCCAATAGGTAAAGCAGCATTGGTTAAAGAAGGTTCTGAGGCAACCATTGTCACTTATGGCGCTGGAGTTCATTGGGCTATTGAAACGCTTGAAAAACATTCAGAATTAAGTGTAGATCTCATAGATTTAAGAACCTTAATGCCCTTAGACTGGGAGACAATATATGCCTCAGTAAAAAAGACCTCAAGACTCATCATACTTCAAGAAGATTCCCTGTTTGGTGGAATTTCAAGTGATATAGCAGCGAGTGTTCAAGAGGAATTATTTGAATACTTAGACGCACCAATCAAACGAGTAGCTAGCCTAGATACCCCAATTCCTTTTGCAAAATCGTTAGAAGAAGAATATTTGCCCAGAAAAAGATTTGAAAAAGCCCTCTTAGAATTATTAAACTTTTAAATTTGCTTTTTTTAAGATTGTGAGTAAACCAACAATATACGCTCCCTATAATTAAAGTACTTATGAATAACAGAAATATTAGTAATAAAGTTAGAATTATTCACAGATATCTCGGATTTTTCCTAGCTGGTATTATGTTTGTTTATGCGCTTTCAGGAATCACATTAACTTTTAGAGATAAAGATTATTTCAAGAAACCTATTGTTGTTGAAAAAACCATAGAAAAAGGTTTAAAGAATCTACCAAATATAAAAGGTTCGTCTAACGTTGAATATAATAGTGAAACAGGTGATTTGTCTTATACACAAATGCAACCACCAAAAATACTAGGTGCCCTTGAAAAAATGCATAAAGCCACATCATCTACACCTTTATATTTTCTTAATGTATTTTTTGGTATCTCTTTACTTTTCTTTGTTTTTTCTGCCTATTGGATGTTTCTCCCACAGACAGATGTTTTTAAAAAGGCCATTTATTACACAATTGCTGGGATTGTTCTGACTTTTATTATGATACTTGTTTAAAAAACAGAAGAGAAGTAGCATAATCAACTCTTCTTTTAAATAATTCTATTTTACATAATATAAATTATAGAACAATTATTGTAATGTAACTAAATCATTGATTGGTTTGTCAGAAAGTGATCTGGATGCAATGAATTAAACAAAAGAATCAAATGACGGATCGTATTACTTTCTTCTCCCTTTATTGTAATTCTTGTCACCACGCGTCTTTGGCTTTTTGTATTTCTTGGCTATGATTCGTTTGTAAGAGCCCCCTTGATTTTCTTGCTTGTTCTTTTCAGACTTTTCATGGAAACCGGACCCTAAAGATGGATCTCTACCTTGCAATAAATCAGAATCTGGTTCAAATATATGGGGCTGCTCTTCAGGAGCTAATTGAATGGAAACAGGAACTTCTTCTGGAAATTCAATGTCATTTACAGGAATTTGCATGAGAGACTCAATAGCTTCTTTGTAGGCCAATTCCTCTGGGCTGTATAGCAATATTGAATTTCCGTTTGCGTTGGCTCTACCAGTTCTCCCTATTCTGTGCATATAATTTTCAGGATATTTAGGCGTGTCAAAATTAATTACATGGGATATTTGATCTATATCTAATCCTCTGGCAACTAAATCTGTTGCTATGACAATACGGACCCTTCCTGCGTCAAATGCGCTAAGAACTCTATTTCTGTGGTTTTGTGTTTTATTGGCATGTACAATTCCTATGTTCTTCTCAAAAATAGGTTCTAATTGTTCGTAAATGCGGTCTGCGATTTTTTTATTAGACACAAAAACCAATACCTTTTTAAACCTTTCTTCCTGTTCTAAAAGATGTTGTAAAAGGTTCACCTTTGTATAATAGTTAGATACAGCATAGGCAGTTTGAGCTATATTCTTAAGCGGAGTACCACTCATCGCAAGATAGATCCTTTTTGGTGCTATGAAAAAGTCTGAAATAAGGCTTTCAATTTCATCTGTCATGGTGGCAGAAAACATAATATGCTGCCTTTTTTTGGGCAAAAGATCAAAAATATTGGT
>Ga0102963_1001100_pt1 | contig 11800 bp, 10 predicted proteins | sample SalPon2_C_H2O_MG_2_FD_84522 | JGI IMG/M metagenome (GOLD analysis project Ga0102963, IMG submission 84522) | Salt pond water microbial communities from South San Francisco under conditions of wetland restoration - Salt Pond MetaG SF2_C_H2O_MG | ecosystem: Environmental > Aquatic > Non-marine... | reverse complement strand
CGCAAGCACTGGCGCGGACAGCTGTGCTATCAGTTTGCCCGCGCGTCCCCTCTGCGACGCCGCTAAGAATAAAAAGACGCTCACAAGAGAAAGAGCCGGCGTTAGTAGGCCAGCGAGAAGGCTCGTTATTGCGCTCGTTGCAATTCCGGGCGTCGAAAAAAGCGCGATAAAAGCCGGCGGGATTTGCCCAGCGAAGAGATTGAAAGAGTCATTTAAAGAACCGTCGGACAGGGTGTATTGGGAGAACGCAGGCGCAAGAGCCAGAACGCTGCCTATTAGAAGAGGGGCGCCGAGTACGAGAAAAAGTAAGCGTGTTGACCAGGACATTCGTTAGCGACCTCCGCCGTAACGCCTTAGCCATTCTCGCTCTAATTCATTGGTCCAGCTTGGATGCGGCTCTTGGATTTTTCTTGCAAGTTCGTTGGGCAAAACTGCCCCCGGCGCACGCGCATTTTCGAGCAACACAGCCTGTTGTTTAGGTGTAAAGTTTTCAAAAGACAGAACTGGTTCGCTCGCAAGTTTCGCGTTCGTCGCCGCTTTAAACTGCACTTCGGGCGAGAGTAGAAAATTACTCACAATCATCGCGCCTTGTTTACTTGGTGCGTTGTTTGGGATGGCCACAAAGCTCACATTGCTCAGAGTGCCTGATTCGAATACATAGCTTCGAGTGCTGGGAGCAAGTTCGCCGCGGCTAATCGAACTCACTACCTCGTTTGGGCTGAAGGCGAAAGCGAGGCTTATTTCTCGGTCATTTAACGCAGACCGAAGTTGTGCTCCGGTTTGCGGGAAATGACGCGCTCCTCTGAGTAGATAGGGATGAATTTCGTCCAAAAATGTCCACAGCGGCGCGGTGATCGTGTCGAATGAGTCGTTCGGAGGATTCGAGAAAAGGGTGTTGATGTCAGCAGTTTTCTCTTCTGTTGTGAGCTCGATTAGGAGTTGCTTCAACAATGTTGTGCCAAGAAATGCAGGCGGACGAGGATAAGTAAACTCACCGGGGTTTTCTTTTAGCCACTTCCTTAGCGCCTGCGCCGTGCGCGGCGGTTCGATGAGTCGCTCGCTGTCGTAGTAAAAAATAAGTTGGGACCGAGTCCATGGCGATTCGTAGCCGTCGGTTTTAACGCCGAAGTCTTGCCGCATTTCTGGAAAGCGATCGGCATTGACTAAGTTAAAGTTTGGCTGTGCCTCGGCCCAAGGACCGAAAAGCAAATTTGCGCGCTTGAGCGCTGAAAAATTTTCGCCATTCAGCCAGATGAGATCTGCACTACCGCGTTCAGTATTGCCCGCGTCATGCTCGGCGATAAGACGTGAGACAGCCGATGAAGTATCTGCAAGCTTGACATGAATGAGTTCGATACCGAATCGCGACAGCGTTTCGGCAGCTACCCAAGAGAGGTGTGCGTTTAGCGCTGTATCGCCACCCCACGCGTGAAAATAGACACGCTGGCCGCGCGCCTCAGTACTAATCTGCGGCCAGTTGTTTACGTCAACAGAAGATTGGCACAGCGCGTTGGTAGAAAAGCCGACTAGTATCCACGCCACGGCAGGCCACGCGATCAGCCTTATCTTTTCGAAAAACGCCCGTAAAAAAAAGTTACCCATTGCTCGCGATAACAGATAAACGTTTCCCGCGGCGTTCGCTGCGTCGTTTATCCAGCGCTGCGCCCAACACCTCTTTGTGAAACCTGTCACAGGCGATGCAGAGGTTAGCATAGGGCTCGCCCTTTGGAGTCGTGGTCTGCGATTCGGTAAAGAAGCGTTCTCTGTCCCAGCCATCACTGAGTCCCATGCGTTCGGGTTTGCCTGCGTTAATGGCTTCCATAGCAGGCATGCCGGCGAGGCTGTCGAGAATCTCGAGTAGGGGCTCCTCGGTGAGGTTGCCTAGCGGATGTGCTGTCTTGATACAGCACGGAAACACATCGCCGTTAGGGTCGATAGAGACTTCAGACCCGGCGTACCCGTGGTTGAGAAAATTAAGACCGCCCGACCACGCGTTACAGAAATTATCGGTGAGCGTAGCGCTCGAAAGCCCGTTCTCCCATGCGCGGCCGCGTGGCCAGAGTTTTCCAATCCACGTGTCTTCGTTGGCGCCAAACATATTGTACAGAGGCCCCTGCTCGATACCCCGCTCATGACGATCGGCTCCAGGGTCTGCCTTGCGCACCCCACCATCCTCAAGCATTGCGGCAATCTTGGTAGCCAGAGTAACTTTCTTGTCGCCTTCCATTCCAACGTGGAAGTCATCCATGCCTGACACCGAAATTGTCCACACGCCGAGGTCGACGAGCTCTCGAATAATGGGTGGTGTTAGTAGGTCGCCGGTTGTTTGTACTACTACGCGGACACCGCCCTGCGCAGCGTATTTTTCGCGTATCGCTGCAAGTGTCGGGTAGAGCACAGCTTCGCGCACGGGTTCAGTGAGAACGTCACCGCCTGAAAGTATTATTTTGCCGATGCGCTCGATGAATAGCCCGGAACCCGCTGCGCGCTCCGCCTCGGTTGCAGCCTCGAGATAGGTTAAGCGCGCGGGCAGATTTGCGATTACACGAGGGGCGTTGGCCTTTGCCTCCGCAACCACGCCTTCGAGCTCGTCGCGAATGTAGGGTCTGAAACGCTCCTCGTAACAGTGTTTGCAGCGTCGGTGGCAGTGCCAGCAGAGCACGTAGTAAATTGATTCCATGAACTTCTCACTGTTGTCCGATATTACTAGCGTAGCATCGTGCCTGTTACGTGGCTAACGTCTTTAGCGCTGGTTTAGTGACTTTGCCCATCGCGTTGCGCGGGAGCGAGTCTAGAACATGCAAAGACTTGGGGATCTTATATCCGGACATCTTGCCGTCACACCAGGTTTTGAGGTCGTCGTATGACAGGGTTTTTGCCGGTTTGAGTACTACGAAAGCGCTTACGGATTCCCCCCACGTCTCGTCCTCGATGCCGATCACAGCGACCTCCGCAATGTCGTCATGGGTCAGCAAAGTGCCTTCGATTTCGAGCGCCGACAGTTTGTATCCACCGGACTTGATGATATCGACGGACGAGCGACCCATGATGCGGAAATAGCCTTTGTCGAGAACAGCCACATCGCCTGTGCAGAACCAGCCATCGACGAAGCTTTCTTTTGTTGCCGCTTCGTTGTTCCAATACTCGAGGAACACGTTGTCGCCTTTTATGCGGATTTCACCAGGCGTATTTTCCTCTGTGATGGGTGTGTTCGAGTCATCGAAAAGTTGCGCATCGACACCCGGCAGAGGCTGGCCGACATGGCCTGCTCGGCGCTCGCCTACATAGGGATTCGATAGGCCCATCCCGATTTCTGTCATGCCGTAACGTTCGAGGAGTACTTGATCGGTAAGCGCCTTCCACTGCTCAAACAGTTTGACTGGGCAAGCAGCAGAGCCGGAAATGTTTAGGCGCATACTTCTAAAACCCACGGTAATTTTCGCAACGTCGTCGTCACTGAGTGTCTCGAAATACTGCAGCAATTTCACATAAATTGTAGGCACCGCCATGAATACGCTATACCGCTTGCTCGCCACCTTTGCGCAGATCTCAGGCATATCGAACTTCGCATAGAGGTCGACTGTAGCGCCGGCCCAGAGGCCGCAGCTAAGAATATTAATAATGCCGTGGATGTGATGCACGGGCAGGAATAAAGGAATCGCATCGGTCTCGCTCCACTGCCAGGCATCGAGTAATGTCGTGATCTGCGCGGCGATGGTTTTATGCGTGCTCACAACACCCTTGGGCTTATTTGTCGTACCTGAGGTGAACAGCATCATCGCGCGTCGCTCGAGCGCGATGTCGGGCAGCGTTGCGACGTCTTCGCTCAGAATCTCTTCAACGCTCAGCAGCTCGATATTAAGCGAGGTACAGAGCGCGGTGAGTGACTCGCGATACTCGCCGTTAGCGATCATGCGGCTGACGCTTGCGGAGCTTAAATAATGCTCCAGTTCGGTGACCGCCGAGGCCACATTGAGAGGCACTGCGATTCCCCCGGCTCGCCAGATGCCGTGCATTGTAGTGACGTAGTCGATACTGGCAGGCATAAAAAAGGCGATGCGCTCTTCCTTTAGGTCAGCTTCGCCGCGTAACAGCCCCGTTGCGAAACGGTCGCAGCGCAGATTGAGCGCCGCATAGGAGATGACTTTGTTGCCCTCGATGAGAGCGGTTCTGAGGTTGGTGGCATTAAGTGTTGGAAAGCTGCTGCGCATAGCGAGTCAAAACCTTAGGTTGCTGGGTCGATTAAACTGTGTGAAGGGGTGGTCAAACGCGATTAGAAGAGTGCGCTCACGGCAAAGAATAAAACCGAAGGCCCAAGGAGGCAACCGACGCCGGTGTAGAATGTCGCAGTCATTGCCCCGTAGGGCACGAGCTTAGGGTCAGTTGCCGCAAGTCCGGCGGCGACGCCGCTCGTTGTCCCCATGAGACCGCCGAACACCATTGCTGACTGGGGATTATTCAGCCCGATCGAGCGCGCAACAAGCGGCGTGCCGATCATGACCAGAATAGACTTAACAAGCCCTGCGGCGACGCTCAGCGTCACAATTTCCCCGCTCGCACCGATTGCTTCACCCGTCACAGGGCCAACGATATACGTGACCGCACCCGCGCCAATGGTCGTGATTGCGATAGGGTCGGTATAGCCGAACGCGACAGCAACCGCTGCACCAACGATGAATGAGACGATGACTCCGGCGAAAATAGAGACGACACCGGCAACCCCGGCCTTCTTGAGTTCATTGAGGTGTACGCCAAAGGCTGTCGAGACTATCGCGAAGTCGCGCAGCATCCCGCCTCCCATGAGCCCGATACCGCCCAGCAGCGTAATGTCAGCGACCCCTTTCGAACCGCCAGTCACGGTTCCGCCCCAATAAGCCGCGAGCAAGCCCAAGGCAATCGCTATTGCCGAGCCATGGAGTCTTCCGGCGGTGAGTTTGTCGGCAAGCAAATAGGATAGCCAGATAGTGACCCCAATTACCGCAAAGGCGACGACTAGGCTATTGCGTATAAAGACCGATTCGATGAGATCGATCATGGCGCCTCTCCTCGCTGCTCTGAAACAGCCTCTGAGTTGCCGATTCTGCTAATAACCGGGACAAGCAGGAAGCTAACGACGACCGCAGCGACACCAGCAACAAGCGCAAGTAGGCCACCGGAGGCCGCCGCGGCGACATTCTGCTGCGCCGCCATCGCCACGACTATCGGAATATACATAGCGCTCCAAAACTGGATGCCCTGCGCAGAGGGACCGCTGCTGAGGAGTTGGAATCGCGAGGAATTGCTCGCAATGACTAGTAGCAGCATCGCGATACCGACGCCGCCTACGTTGGCATCGATTCCAAGCGCTGCGCCAAGTGCCTGGCCGATGAGCATGCCTATCACTAGGCAGGTTGATAGCAGCGCTACGCCGTAAATGATCATGTGTGAATCCTTTTTATTATTGTCTCACGAACCCGTGTTTTAGCCTGTTCGGAGGAGGCTGGCAAGGGGCAGGAATCTCGGGGTAGAGCAGTTTTCTGGTGAGTCGGAGGCGCATTGACACGCATCGAGGGTTATAGGTTAAATGGAGCTCGCATTCGCGTGCCAGAAAGGAACTCTGCGGGCGCTTACGCATTTAGTTAACTAGTTAATTTTTAAAAGAATAGGGTAGAGATATGTCGAGAATGCAGGGTTTGCAAAAATCACTTTGCGCCGCGTTGCTGGGGGGACTGTTTTTCGTTGGCACGGCGTCTGCGCAGAATGTCACCACAGAAGTCCTCGAGGACGCACAAAACCTCTCCGATCGCTGGGTGCACTACGGCCGTAACTATGGCGCGTGGCGCTATATGCCAGACGATCAAATTAATCGCGAGACAGTAAAAGACCTGCGCCCTGTTTGGATCAAGCAGACAGGAGTGACGGGTGGTGCGTTCGAGGTGACTGCCCTGGTTAACGACGGCCGCATGTATCTGACAACCGCTAACAGCCACCTCATCGTTGTCGATCCCCTGACCGGCGCGGAGCTATGGCGCTATGACCATGATTTCGCGGACGTCGATCTCTGTTGTGGCCCGCATAACCGCGGTGTTGCGCTCTACGAGGATATGGTTTTCTACGGCACGCTCGATGCACATCTGATGGCGTTCGACGCCGCAACGGGCACACAGCTATGGGACACCGAGGTTGGCGACAACCGCGAATCGCTTTCGATTACCGGCGCACCGCTGGTAGTAAAAGACATGGTGCTGATCGGCGTGGGCGGTGGCGAATTCGGTATTCGCGGCTTTATCGATGCCTATGATGTGCACACGGGAGAGTTGCGCTGGCGCTTCTGGACAACCGCAGGCGAAGACGACCCTAACAATGACACATGGCTCGGCGATTCCTGGAAAACAGGCGGCGGACCAACTTGGGTGACAGGCACCTACGATCCAGAGACGGATCTCATTTTCTGGGGCACTGGTAATCCATGGCCAGACGTGAACGCAAACATTCGCGCCGGCGATAATCTCTACACCAACTCGGTAGTCGCGCTGCAAGCAGATACGGGCAAACTCGAGTGGTATTTCCAAACGTCTCCACGTGACGAGTTCGATCATGATTCGACTTCCGAGCCGATGATTATCGAGGAAATGTGGGAAGGCGAGATGCGCAAGATGGTAATTCAGGTCTCGCGCAACGGACACGTTTACGGCCTCGATCGCTTTAGCGGCGAATTCCTCTATGCAGGCGAATACACGCGCGTGAATTGGGCAGACCGCGACGAGCGCGGTAAGCCGGTGCTAAAAGAAGCTTTTAAAGAGCCTAAGAACGAGATGGTTTTCCCAGGCCTTTATGGCGGGAAAAACTGGCCGCCAGCGTCTTACAGTCCAGACACTCATATGCTCTACATTCCGACTACCGAGTGGGGCGCGCGCTTCATCCGACGTGAAGGCGAGGGGCGAGCAGGTACCATGGACCTCGGTGGCATGGTTCAGTTCGACAAGTCAGGTACAGGGTGGGTTGTTGCCTTCAATTTGCTAACAGGGGAAGTCGACTGGCAGAAAGAAATGCCGGGCAATTTCGCTTGGGCAGGCACGCTCGCCACCGGCGGTGGCTTAGTGTTCTCGGGCGCGCCAGATGGCTATCTCTACGCGCTTAATGACGAGACAGGTGAGGTGCTGTGGAAGTTCCAAACCGGCAGCGGTCTCTACGCACCGCCGACAAGCTTCACGATTGATGGCAAACAGTATATTGGCATCGCCTCGGGCACGCGCGATCCTGTGTCGCGCGCAGGGGTCGCCTCGGGTATTTCTCCGGGCAATTACATCTTGTTTAGCCTTTAACAGAAAAGATGCTGGGCCGCGGACTCCATTTGGACACCGCGGCGAGTGAATCACCGCGTAAACGGTGTGCACAAGATCTTAGGAGCAAGAATAAAATGATGAGTTTGAAAAGTTCGTTAAATAAGGTTGCCGGCCTCGGCATCGCGGCATTGCTGGGCCTTGCTGCGACAACGGCTCAGGCCGGTCTCAGCGAGGGCCTTGTTTTGTATCAATCATTCTGCGCAGTTTGTCACGGCGCCGAAGGCGAAGGTCAGGCAATGGGTAAATCTCTAGTCGACGACAGCGCTAAGTCGCTCGAGCCAATGGCCTTGCTAGCGGTAATCAGAGAGGGTCGTGCCGGCACGGGAATGGCTGCTTGGGGGGACTCATTCAGCGAAGAGGAGATACTAGACACGGCGAATTACATTCGCGCGATGCAGGGTAAGCTCGGCATCATCTTAGAGCCCGAAGACCCCATTGCAGACGATCCGATTGCGCTTGCCGGCCGCGATCTCTTTAACGGTTCGGCAAATTGCATCTCTTGTCATACCATTGGCGACAAGGGCGGTCAGGTTGGTCCGGTGCTAGACGGGTTGTCTGATCGACTTGACGCTCAGGCGATACTTCAAGCGGTGTCCTCACCGTCGGCTTCTATCGTCGGAGGGTACGGCGCAAAGGTGATTGAGCTTAATGACGGCACCATCGTGAGCGGTCGTGCGCGCAACGAGACTGCGAATACAGTGCAGATTCAGAGCGCTGACGGAAAGCGCTGGCGGACGTATTTCAAAGACCGTGTGAAATCGGTGAGTGACAGTGACACATCGCTCATGCCAAATATCTACGCGGGCTTGAGCTCAGCGCAGCAACAGCAGATCGTTGCTTTCCTCAACTCGCTCTAACTGTTAGCTCATAGGCGAGCGATAGTGCTCGCCTATGATTCACTATCCCCCCTGCATTTCTTGTTTCTTAGGTTGAGATTTTTCCTCTCATTATTCGGTCTATCTTTACCCGATCTGTTTCTAACCGATCTAACTTTTTAGACTAATCGCGCTAGAATCCTTCGGGATCAATTGGATGAACTCAGGAAGCTGAACATGGAATTTTCACAAGAAACGATTATGGCGCTTGCCGTGCAATGGGGCACCTCTCTGGTACTCTCATTGGCGACGCTGATAGCTGGGCTCTTTGTTGCTGGCCTCATAGGTCGACTGCTTGGCACGGTGTTAGATCGTGCGCAGGTAGATCCCTCGCTTCGCAGTTTTCTCTCGAGTCTTACGTCTATTTCGCTCAAGATCCTGGTCTACATTACCGCCTTGAGCGTGCTCGGCATCGAGATGACATCATTTGTCGCTATTCTCGCTGCCGCTGGACTCGCCGTGGGTATGGCGCTTTCGGGTACTCTGCAGAATTTCGCGGGAGGCGTGATGATTCTGCTTTTTAAGCCGTTTAAGGTCGGTGATTTTATCGAGGCACAGGGCTATTCGGGCGTGGTGAAAGAGATTCAGATCTTTATCACTGTCATGACAACAGGCGACAATAAGACAGTACTGATCCCCAACGGAGGATTGGCCAATGGCTCGCTGATTAATTACTCAACACAGCCTCTGCGCAGGGTCGATTGGACCTTCGGCATCGCATACGGTGATGACATCGACAGAGCGTATGAGGTTCTGAGCACGATGCTCGCTGCTGATGAGAAAATACTGCAGGAGCCGGCGCCTTTTGTCGCGCTCGCAAGCCTAGGCGACAGTTCGGTCAACCTTGTGGTTCGTGCGTGGGTGAAAGCGCCGGACTATTGGGAAGTCTATTTTCGCATGAATGAGAATGTGTATCGGAATTTCGGCGAGAAAGGATTGCACATTCCTTTCCCGCAGTTTGATGTGCATGTTCACGATAATTAGCGCGCGCAAGGCACGCGGCAAAGAGCGTAAATTTGCTGCGTAACGCTAGCGAATGCAATCAGGTGTCGCGCCGCGCGCCTGTGCGGCATCGAGTTCGGCCTCCGCTTTAGGCATGCGCAACCGTAGTTCATCCATTCGCGTGCTCGGCGAGGGGTGTGTTGATAGGAGTTCCGGCGAGCGTTCACCTGCAGAAGCCGCCATGTTTTCCCAGAGGCTTATGCTTTCATCCGGCTCAAACCCGGCCCGCGCCATAAGCGTCAGGCCTATGACATCGGCCTCACTTTCTTGCGTTCGGTTAAACGGCAGAAAGAGACCGAGTTGGGTGCCGACATCGAGTGCGCGCAGCGTAGACTCCGACGCGCCAAGTATTTGTGCGACACCGAAGCCAACGTTACGAAGCGCTGATTGACTCGCTCGCTCGTTGCTGTGATTAGCGAGCACATGACCGACCTCGTGCGCCATGACTGCGGCGAGCTGATGCTGATTGATTGCGACTTCCAGCAATCCCTCATAGACGCCTATTTTACCGCCAGGGAGCGCAAAAGCGTTAACCTGCTCACTTGCAAACAGGGTGACTTCCCAACGTGTGTTTTCACGCTGCGCCTCCGGCAGAGCCTCGACGACGTGGTCGGCGACACACTGCACATAGCGCGTCGCTCGCTGGTCCTCGCTCGCGGGTATCTCTGCGCGCATCTGTGAATAGGCGGCTTCGCCTCGTGCGGTCATGTCGGCTTCGGAATACAACACAACCTGACGTCGCTCTAAAGGCGAACTCGCGCAAGCAGCTAATAGAGACAACAGAACGAGGAGCATTCCTGTTGCTGCGCAGGGGTATAAACGAGTCATCATCACGACCTCTCCGGCTTTTTGGAATAGTTTCACAATGCTACTGAACGCCGTTATCACCTAAGTATAGCGCGGACGAACAAGCCGAATCATCACCGCTTCATAGCTCGCACTGGGCTGGGTCGAGCTGTTGGCGAATCTCATTGCCGAGACTATCTCGACTTACATCGAAGCAGTTCCCTTCAATATCTATCAGCAACCGACGTGTGGCTTCAGGAAGGCGCCTTGGCAGTTCTCTAATGGAAGGTCTGGTAACGATCGGTGTAGTGACTATCGACGTTGCCACAACAGGTGCGGGATTGATGACGGTCTGATAGACCACTGTGTTCGAATATCGGCTTCCTCGCCGCGCATCAAATCCGCTGCCATAAATGCGTCCGTATCCGCTGAATGTTGGGCCGAATTTAGAGTAGTAGCTTGAGTGCCGATAGCCTGTCCGCCGTCGTAAGTCGAATGGACGACCGTGGTGGCCACCATAGTGGAGTGAGCCACGATGATTGCTTGTATAAAATAGGTTGGCGCTTGACTGATTGCTGCTCAGTAGCGATCCCAACACGACACCTCCGAAAAAACTGCCGCTATCGAAGCGATTGTCGCGTCGATAATCACGTCTGCGCGGCTGGTTAATACGCTCGTTGCGGTCGCCATAGTGAACACGACCGCCCCGATCGCTATGCCGATTGAAGCCAGGATTGTCGAACTTGCCACCTCGGCGACCGCCTCTGTCGTCTGCAAACGCCGTGTTTGCTCCCAAAGCTAGTGAGACGGCCATCAGGATGGCGATGCCCGTTTGCGCAATAAGCGTTGATAGCCGCATAGAAATAACTCCTTTAGTTGAGGACAGTGAGTTTTCTCGACTTTGAGTCTACCGGGCGGGTCTTAATCTAAACTGAATGAGCAGCGCCTAAGGTTGGAAGCGCTACGCTTAGACACGGGCAGATTAGTTGCCTAGTTTAGTGATCAGAATCTCTGCGAGTCCGAGCGTTGCGGGTCCTGCCGCGTGTTTGGCGGCGACCAGCAAGTAAAGCGGTATGTGTCTGTCCATCGGCACACCCAGCGGGATGGGCACAAGACACCCCGTTCTCAGCTCATCTACTATCCATTCTTTTGGTACAAAGGCAAAGGCAAGCCCGCTTTTTAGGAGTTTTAGGCTAGTTGCAAAATGGCTCACCGTCCAACGCTTCTCAGCTTGTAACCAACCGGCATCGACATTGCGCCGCAGGCCCGAGTCCCGCAATACGAGTTGGCGATGACCGCGCAGCTCTGTCTCTGAGACTTCACTTCTGCCGAGGCAGAGCGGATGATTGGGTGCCGCTACGGGGATAAGTGTGGCGCCGCGGAGCGACCGGCCTGAAAAGCCAACAGGCACTTCGGGCGTAATCACGAGATCGGCTTTGCGCTCTAGCAGCGCTTCGGTAGTGCCAGACAGCGTGGTTTCGAGCACGCGCATACGCGTGTGCGGGAACTGATCGGAAAATGCAGAAAAAGAGGCCGCGAGCGCGCCGACATCCTGCAGAGCATCGATCGCGAGGGTGACTTCAGACTCGAATCCCATCGCGAGCGAGCGTGCAACAGCTTCGGCGTCGCTAGCCTGCTTGAGGAGTTGTTCGGCATGGCGATAAAGAATTTTTCCTGCCTCTGTTAGGACCGAACGACGTCCTTCGATGCGCAGAACTGGCTGCGGCAGCTGCGTATTGAGCTGCCCAATGGCGTAGCTAATGCTCGACTGGCTTTTGTTCAGTCTCTCCGCAGCGCGGGCGAACGAGCCCT
>Ga0102963_1001091_pt1 | contig 11879 bp, 18 predicted proteins | sample SalPon2_C_H2O_MG_2_FD_84522 | JGI IMG/M metagenome (GOLD analysis project Ga0102963, IMG submission 84522) | Salt pond water microbial communities from South San Francisco under conditions of wetland restoration - Salt Pond MetaG SF2_C_H2O_MG | ecosystem: Environmental > Aquatic > Non-marine... | reverse complement strand
CTTAGAAGCGATTTGTGTAAGATTATAAGCACCGAACCCATAATTAACATATTCCTTATTATACTCATCAGCAAATACCTTAGCCCAACTAAATTTATCTCTATACTGCTTTACTGCAGGGTTAGAAACAAAATCAAAATTAATTTTTGAAGTAGTCTCCATATATTTCCTATAGATCATTTCCGGACTATCTTCAGTAGTTCTTAGATAATTATTCCATACGTTTCTAGTAAATTCTCTAGGTGTAGCAGTAATATTTCCGTAAAGCTTAGGCCATTATGCCCCTACTCCCTGTACATGACTATCTCCTAAAAAAACTATTTTTTTAACATCCATTATAATACTTTAACTAATTCTAATAATTTCCATGTATCAATTTGTTGATCTTGAAGATTATTTTTATGATAAAAATCTAAACAGCTCTCTAAAGATTCTCTCCAACTAGCTTTAGGGAGAGTAATTTCATATGCATCTTCATAATCTTGAAAGGTTAAGCTAAATACCTTAGCAGAATCTTTCTTATCAACAATAGCTTTTTCTATTGCTCTAACTATAGCATCAGTTATAATTATAGACCTTTTAGTAAAAAGATCTTCAAACTGTTGTGAATTTTCAAAATGTAAATTACGCACGGCTTCCAGATTTTTTTCTCATTTCTTCATAATAAGGACTTTCTACTAATTTACCGTTATTAGTTGGCTATCAGTTCCATATTAGTACCCCATAGAAAAATAGGACCAAAATAATCATAAGTTCTCATTTCAACCCAAGGATTACCTTTTTCTACTTTCGTCGGTTCCGTAATTCTTCTTTTGCCGTCAAATGATCTAAATTCTCTAGCAGTGACTCTATACCAATTATTAAGCGTTGGTTTAAATACTTCAAGTACTCCAGCTGTATTAAAATTATACACAAGCTTTTCTGTTTCTCCTTTTTTTTCTGACATAACCTTTATATTAATTTTTTATCTTTTCTATCTTTCCAGTAACTGATACCGTAGTTATGAGTAATTTCGTCACCAGGGTTAATATTTTTACTAGCAATAAAGACTATAATGTTATATTTAGAATCTAATTTCCAAATAACATTTGCATTATCTGAGTGGTTGTATATAGCTCCAAATCCTAATGGGAGAACTCTAGGATCTCCAAATGTATAGTCTTCCCATTCATACCCAGAAACTTTAATACAGTAACAGGTTTCAATTACACTACCAATAGGAATGTAATTAGAAGAAAATACTCCATATCCTTTTTCCTTACCTATAAACTTAGCATAAATATTGAAATCTGAATCAACAACCATAACTAAATATATGAAAATTTATTCAATATCCAAACTGTACCCAGAGAATATATTCATGTATTTTGTTATTGGAGTTCCGTTTCCATCCTTAAAAACATCTCCTTTTCTAAACCATTTTCTAACATTACCAGCTCCTCCTAAATGAGCTGCAGCTAGAATTCCTGATTCAGTCACACACACTCCGTGTAGTACTTTACCGTTATACTTTTTGATAAACCTTTTTAAATTTTTATGATTAGATTTTAAAAGTTTATCCATAGCTTGCTCTTGAAGTACCGGACTGGATAGAAATTTCTCTTTAGAAACTTCAATATCTAAAGCTCGTAAAGTTTCTTTACCAAATTGGTACTTCCCCATATATCCAAATCGATTTACCTTGCTATAGTCATTACTACTTTCATAGTGTCCTATTTTAGTTAAAAAAGATGAATGGTTTTTTAACTCTATCTCAATTTTAGGAGCTTTAATATCAGGTATTATAACTTCAATAGCAGGCCTGTAGTCTATAGTTATAGGTGTTTGAAGCTCTTTTACAGTTCTTTTTATTGTAAAAGCCATAAGAAACGTGCTCAATACTATTAAGCTTGGAAGTTTAAATTTTTTCATAAGATTAAGTTTAAGTTAGAAAAGATCTAAAAATGATGTATTGATCTTCTTTTCACGCAACTTTTCATTACGCTCATGTGTCTTGACTAGATCGTCAGCCACTTTTCTTTCGAGAGGTTTTTTCTTTTTAAAAGTTGAAAGCTTATTAGTTTTCTTCTTTGCCATAATAATAAATAGTTTTATTGCCTAGAGATATACTCCGAACCTAGTTCAGGTTCATCATTATGAAGACCTAAATCTTTTAAGTGTTCAAGTTGCCAATCTTCTAACTCCCAATTTGGTTCTTCGTCTCTAGACTTAACATAGTCTTCCATAGCTTCTGCTTCTTTGTCACTTATAGGAGAAGAAGCATATAAGAAAGAACAATTGTAACATAAAAATTCTAAATTCTGTAAGTGCCAATTTTTTTTATTACCATCTTTAAAGCTAAGTATAACTGGTATTTTTTGATCTGTAACTCTTCTTTCTGAGAAGTTACAATTCGAACACACTTCGACTAACTTAGCCTCGCTTAGTAATCTTGCTTTTACTTTTCTAGGATCAAAGTGGTTGATGGGAACTTTTCCTTCTAATAAATCATTTAAAGGTATTTCTTTTTCATTTCCGGAATTGTATTTCGGAATACCTTCACCAGATTGATTCTTATGAACCTCTAGAAGAGTAACTCCATCGTCATTCTTATACATTTCAGCATACTTTTTATAATGCAAATAAGAAACATTTAAGTACCTAGCAGCTGACATATTAGAACGAGTTACTTTTTGAGCATTTAAAATCTCTTCCTTAGATAATATTTTAGAAGGACGTCCTGCCATTAGTAGTCTATTCCTTCTATTCCTTCCATCTCTTTATTAGGATCGAACATATCTAAATCATCATCCTCATGAAGCTCGTCATTTAGAACTTTATTGACTTCTTCTTTTATTGATTGAGAAACTACAAATTCGTCTTTATCGAGATCGAGTACCTCTATATCAACTTTTCTACCTGAAAGTTCTGCTTCTTTCCTAGCAATAGACATATACTTATCTTGATCCATAATTATAATGTCATTGTAAGTATGATCACCAGTACCTTCTACTGTCGTTACTCCAACAAGAGGTTTAACAGTTGAACAGTTAACACAAACATGGTAACCTAATTCTTTTCTTTTTTCTGGGAAGTCGTTGCCACATTTAGGGCATGGAATCATCTTGAGTTTCAATGAATTTTGCATATAATATAACCTTTTTAATTAAACAATACATAAAGATACGATTATTTATTCGGGGAGGCAAGCTTTTTTTCGTATTTCTGCACAACATTCCATACATCTGAAGCTGATTTAAAGTTAACTGTTTTAGCTATTAACTTACCATTTGTGCTGGTTTCTTCTATTGTAATAGTACCGTCCCAGCTTTTATCTGGAAGGAGATCATAAAGGTACATTTTTATAAGGTTTAATTGTTCTTTAGAGAAAGCTATTTTCATTAAATTTTCTATAACACTAAAGAAAGAATCTTCATAAGCTGTCATATCCATGCCAATTTCATCTTGCATGAAATCTCTTCTTTCTTCAATTTTTTTAAGCTGTTCAATAGCTTCAACAAATAGTTTTCTATTCACAATATTTGAATCAGGAGTTCGTTTTATTATTCGATACGAGACAGGATGAACAGAGAATAGTACCTGTCTAATTTTTTTTACTGGATCTATCATATTTCTGGATTAGGTTCATCTACTGTACTGTCTGGGTTCTGGCCTGATAAAGCTTTTCTGATGATCTTATCGATTTGGTCAGCATAGATGAAAAATCCGATGATAGTTTTGTCCTTTAGTTCTCTATCTCTTTCAACTCTTAAATCATATTCAGCTAAACCTTTATCTAGTCTTAAAGCTAGTTCGTTAGCAATATCATTCTGTTCAGTAGATGTAATACTACCAAATTCAGTTGGAAGAAATTGAACTTTGATTCCTTTTTTGTTTGGATCTTCGTTAGTATCAATTTTTAGAATAAAAGAATGTCCTGCAAAATTAATTTTTGCTGCTTCTGATAAAGTCTGTCTTACTAAGTTTTCTAATTTATTCATACTTATAAATATCAGCCAAAAAGCATTTGTTTATTATTAGAGCTACCTTCATTTATTACCTTATGGTCTATTACCTGTCTGTTTCTACACCATTGTTCTACTGACCATTCTATATCATCAGTAACTAATTCAACTTTTTCAATCTCTCCGTTAGCGAGAGTAAATTCAACAAGATATCTTTTTTTCATACTAAAATGTTATTCCTTTAATAGTTTTTCCTTTTGGTCTATGTGAGTTATTTTCAAATAACTGTGGAGGAGTCCCCCATTTATAAATATAAGTTTGTGCTGCTGGTCCTTCAGTAGCCTTAAATTTATCTCCTTCTTTACCGTTTTTAGTAGCTGTTGAGCCAAAATGATAAAAGTGGTATTCATGAGACCTTTTAAACTTTTGTCCTGCTAGTTCTAACTTTAAAAAGAAATCCCAATCACAAATAAAAGGAGATTGATAAAGAGTATCAAAACCTCCTACCATCATGTAAGCATTTTTTTTAAGAACGAATGGAAATATACCTCCATCTTCTGTTACTTTATTAGAACTAAATGAGCTTTCATACTCCATAAATTCTTCATACTGAAACTCTTGAGGATTCTTGCCAAAGTCTTTTACTGGAAAGTTAAATATTCCAGGGCCTGTAGGTTCAATTTGATTAATTGTAATTACTTCACCTTCTTTAACATCTTTCCATATGCTATCCCATCCTGCACATAGTACATTATCATCATTTATAATCATAATGTTCTCGTTAACAGCATTGAATACTCCTAAGTTAAGAGCCATCTGCATACCTTGGTTCTGTTCTAGAGGAAGTATCTTGATCTTATCTTTGTACTTATCTAAGATAGGTTGACTCTCTTGTACATATCCATCAACTACTACTAAAATTTCAGTACTATCGACTACTCTACCTCCTACAGCAGATCTAAGACAAATATCCAGATACTCCGGATTTCGGTAAGTTGGTATTATTAGACTTATCATTTTTCCAGTAACTATATATTCCTTTATTAAGTTCGTATTCAGACCAAACAAATCTATCTCTTGTTGGTTGTTCTTTAGCCCAGTTCCACATATCAGTTAAACCTTCTTTTAGGTTAGTCTTATGCATAAAATCTAAAACATCTACAGACTTCTGAAATGTAGGAACACAATGCTTTACTTCAAATCTTTCTTCGTAGTGGACTATCTCTCCATTCCCCATTACATCTATTAAAGTTTCAGCCGCTTCTTTTATAGTATAATCATGTATGCCTCCTAAGTTGATTATTTGTTTAGAAGCACCTTCGTATATTGCAGCATTCCAAAAAGGTTCTAGTGCATCATCTATGCAACTAAAAGCTCTTGTCTGTAATCCATCACCGAATATACTTAACTTTTCTCCTGTTAAGTTTTGGAACATCCAAATACCTAAAACATTTCTATACTTATCCCATATGTTCTGATTACGTCCGTAAACGTTATGTGGTCTAATTATACACCAGTCTAAGCCATGCTGTTTACCTGCTACTTGTATATCCATCTCACAAGCATATTTAGCTATGCCGTACGGATCAATAGGAGCTGGTATTTGATCTTCTTCAAATACACCTCCATACCCATGACCGTATACAGCCATAGTTGAAGTAAATACTATTCTTTTAACAGAGTTCTTTATACATTCATTTACTATAAGAGCTGTAGCTTTTAAATTATTATCATAATTATATGTTCTTATAAAAGGAGATAAACCCTCTGCAGCATAAGCGGCTAAGTGAAATACATATTCTGGTTGTTCAGATAAAAATAAAGACTTAACTTCTTCAACTTGTGTAACTAAGTTAATTTTATGGAACTCCATTTTAGGATTAACATTTTCTTTATACCCACCTGATAGATCATCTAAACCTACAACCTTATATTCTGGTTTGTTCTCTAAAATCCAATCAGCTAGTCTACTTCCGATTAAACCTGCTGCACCTGTGATTAAAATTGTTTTACTCATAAAGATTATTTTAATTAATATACGAATATTTTTTCCAATTTACAACTGGGCTCATATAAGAAGTCTCCATATGAGTGCTGTAACCTGGGATTGAAGATATAAGGTTGCTGCCTTCGTTCCAAAGCCTAATAAACTTATCGTGGTCTCTGGTATATCCTTTTTCTAAATCACAATACTCTCTATGTATGTTTAAATGTTTTTTAAACGTGCTAAATCTACATGCATAAGTATTCGTAGTAGAAGGAGTAGTTCTCCAATGAACTCTATCTGTTGCTATAACTTTACTTGTAAGGTTATTATAAGCCGGTAAGAAGTATTTATCTTTATGATCATATAAAGTAATATACTCTGCACTCGTCATATTAAAACCCTCTAACATAATATCATCCCACCCTGGGGCATGTAAATAATCGTCTTCTAGGAAGTAAACAATATCGTTATCGTTGATATCTAAATCTGCTACATAATTAACTACATTTAAAAAGCTATGACCATCAGTGCCTCCTTCTTTAAATACAGTTGGAAGTTCATAATGATTTAAAAAATGATCTTTTGTTGGTTCTCCATCAAACATTATAGTCACTTCGACCTGTTCGTCAGATGAATGATTAAGAACACTCTGCAAACATTCTTCTCTGCCGAACCAATCTGGTCTTACTTTACCAACTGAATTAGCTGAAAAGTTACAATGTCTTATAAATGTATATATCATAATAATTTTTTTAAAGCGTTCTGCATTCTGTTATCGTCTGATCTTTGTTTTGCTCTTTTTCCAATACTTCCGTCTTCTTTAACATATCCATCTGGACCATTAATATAAACGTTAGGAAGATGGTGAATTAAGTTGTCATTAAATTCTGATATGCATATAACTTTTTTCATACCACAGTAGAGATAAATATCAGTATTTGTTTTACACTTTACGCTGTAGTGATCATTACTAAAGAACTGAGTAAAGTCTTTTTCTCTCTTAATAGCTTCTAACTGTTCTTTGCTAATAATAAAACTAGCTTGATGAACATTAGTAAAATAAGCAAACTTTTTACCTCCATATTCTTCTACTGAATTATAATCCCAATCGTAATGAGCATGATAAGCAGGATAGTACTTTCCGGTTTCATCTTCTTCGTACTGTATCAGTCCTGGTATCCTATTTGGAGGAAGAATCTTAGAATATTCAATAAATTTATCTACATGTTGCTCTTTCCATAAATGATCATTCTCACTAAAAATAAAATAATCAAAATCTCTTGAATGCTGGTCTATGACTTGTCTACATGTCATTGGAAGGAGTTGATAATTGTCCAACTGTATCACGTTAACATGGTCTACTCCTTCTATATCTAATTTAATATTAGAATTAACTACAATAGTCACATCGTACTTAGAGAATGTTCTAAGCTCATCTACAACTTTATATAAAAAATTTATTTGCTCTGAATCGTAATTTACCAGTACTGCTAATAACTTTACCATAGTTTTTTAACTTTATCTAATAATAAGTTATATTCATTATACCCGTGAATTTTTGCTCCACTTAGTTTATTCAACCAAGAATCAGTTTTCCATATTCCTCTTCCTGCTCCTGCTCCTTGTGGGCTGTCATAAATAATAACATCCCCACCAAAATAAGCAGCAACACAAGCATTACCTCCTGAAACTGTAATATGTTTTTCACTTGTTGCTTCAACTATAAACTGTAAGGTATTATAATCTATATCAGAAAACTTTTTAACGTAGTCATTAAATAAAAATATTTCTGGGTGTTTATCTTCTATTAATTTATAATCATCGAAAGTAACAAAATGATTATGATCAACATAGTATCCTTTATCTTGACCTTCAGGCCTAATGTATATTACTGTATACTTATCTTTAAAGTGACTAAATAAATTATCTAAAAACTCTACTGAAAAATAATTATATGGGCCGCTTCCCCATTCTGTTGTATACTTATTTTGAATTACTATAGATGGTTTATCTAATTTTAATTTTCCTTTATACATTTCTTTCAGAGGAGGAGGACTCCAACCAGTATTAATCCATTCAGGGCCTTCAAATAAGTATGTAGTAGTATCATTTACCTCTTCAAATTCGCTAATCTTAGTATTTATTGACCCAAAAGAATATAATTTTTCTAAACCAGGTTTATGCATTACAGTATGCGGTATATTATTCTTATAGCAATAATAAGACTTAGGTAAACCTCTTACCATATCCCAAGTAAATTCACAATTTTCTATAAAAGTTTTCATAGTTTAGATTTTATAATAGTTATACTATTAATATATTCAACTGTTCTTCTATAGTTACTCATGTTAATATTGAAGATTTATTCACTTACTGCTCTACCTTTATTTTGTTCCCAATCTTTTTCAGGTCTTACTTTTAGGTTTGTTTTCCAACCACCGTAAATAGTATTTAGTTCGATACCTTTTTTATCAGCTAATGTCAAAAGAGCATTTACATCTTTAGGAAAGCAAGTTCCTCCATAACCCAATTTGCCATCAGGACCAGGAACATGTAAATGACTATCTCCAACTCTACCGTCAGAGGCAAAGCCATATAAAGCTGTTTGCCAATCAGTCCCAATAGCATCAGATAGTTGCTTAAATTCGTTCATAATAGAAACTTTAGTAGCAAAGAAAGTATTATTCATATACTTAATTAACTCTGCTGTAGTAGTATCAGTTTCTATTATGTTTCTATTCATAAATCTTTGCTCAAATAGCTCTCTTACCTTTTGAGTATCTCTTTTTTCTCCTCCTAGTATAATTCTTGCTTGAGTTAACATATCTAACTTAGCGGTTCTCTCAGTTAAAAATTCAGGACTAAAGACTATGTCAAGATGTGAATATTTCTTAGAGAGTTCTTTTGTAGTACCGGGTAATACAGTTGATTTGATTATGTAAATTGGACCTTCTACTGCTTGTTCAAATACTTTATCTACATACGAGGTATCCTGTCTGCCGTCTTTATACATTGGTGTTGGGACACATACAAATATAAAATCACATTGATTAATTTCCTCTTTAGTATGAGTAGCTCTTGTTGGATCTATATCATAAATCCTTAAGTCTGTAGTAGGAGAAAAAGCAAATGCTTGAGCTTCACCCACAAATCCATTTCCAATGACACCTACTTTAAATTTTTTCATAATTTTCTAAAAAGTGTTTAAGATCTTCAGGGGTGCCTAAGCCCCACATTTTATTTATATTAAATGTTCTAATTTGTTTATTATCTTTTATAGCTTCATTAAATACCGGACAAACATAGAATTCATTATTCACTCTAGTTTCATTTACTATCATTTGTTCTGCATACTTTACAAAATCTGATCCATGCTTCCAGTAGTAGTACCCTACTGTTGCAAGATTTGATATAGGATTTTTTTCTGCTACTTCAGTAACTAAGTTATCTTTATTTAATTTAGCAAATGACCACTTTGGATGAGTAGATTCAAAAGTTACTATACCTCCATCTGCATCAGTTTCATTCATTTTATATAAAAATTCATTACTATCCCATTCCACAAATTGGTCTGAGTTAGCAAAGAATAATGGTTTATCATTATCTATGTATTTTTTAGCTAATAAAGCTGTACATGCTGCTCCTTCAGTTACTCCGTCTACTTCTACTATTTTACACTTAGGAGTTATTAAGTTAAGTAGAGTATCTAAATTATATTTTTTTCTATGTTCTTTCTGTACTACGAAAATGTAGTTAGCTTTTATATTTAGATTCTCAGTAACTACTTGAATCATAGGCTTACCTTTAACATCTATAAGAGGTTTGGGAAATGTATACCCTGCTTGTTCAAATCTACTACCTGCTCCTGCCATAGGAATTAGTATATTTAACTCAGGATCTCTCCATGCAGGTGTGATTTGTTTCTCGCCCATATTTACTTCTAGTAATTTATTTGAAATATTTTTGTAATTTACCTCTTTAGGATTCTTTACTCTTAAAATATACGATTTACTTCTCGAAGCTGCAAGTAAACCATAAGGAGAGTCTTCTACTATTAATGTCTCTTCTGGCAGCACACTCATTTTAGATATTGCAGTCCAGTATATTTCAGGATGAGGTTTAGGATTAGTAATATCTTCTCCTGATAATATAAAATCCATATATTCAGCTAATCCTAATTTAGCTAAAACTGTTATAGCAGTCTTACGTATAGAATTAGTACATAAACCTATTTTGTATCCGTCTTTTACTAATGCATCCATAACCTTCTGTAATCTTTCGTCAGGTTCTATACTTTTCAACATTTCAAAAGTAATTAACTGTTTCTTTTTCCATATTTCACTATGCTTTTCAACAGGTAGTCCTTTGTTTTCAGATAATACTTTAAGTTTCTGTCTGGTAGTTAATCCATCATACACAGCAAGATGCTCAGCCCAATCAAAAGCATATTCTCCTAACGCTTCATTTAGTGCTTTAAAGTGTAGGTACTTAGTTTCTATTAAAACGCCATCTAAATCAAATATAATAAGTTTAGTTTTCATTAAATTTTTTATTTTCTTGTAATATAAAATTAAAAGTGTCTATGTTTGTACCTTCAGTTAATTTATTAATTGCTTTTACGTCTTTAGGTAAACACATTCCACCAAATCCTTCTTTAAAGTATTTTAAATAAGCTGTTTCTTTAACTTCTTCTGCTCTATAGACATCTAATATTTTAGTATAATCTACTTCATACTTATCGCAAAGTTTACCAAATGAATTAGCAAAGACCGTTTTATAGGCTTTAAATGAGTTAGAAAAATATTTAACAAATTCACATTCCTGAGGGGTAAGTACTTTTACTTCTTTAGGGTAATGTCCATGAGCTTCCATTATCAAGTCAATATTGTCTGTATTATTTGTACCGATAACAAGTACATTATGGTTCCAAATAAAGTCTTCGACCGCATGTTTTTCTCTTAAAAATTCTGGTACTAAGCATAGACGATTCTTGTCAAAGAAAGTAGTAAGTTTATTATAAGTACCAGGAACTATTGTAGATTTTACAGCTACTAAACCTTTGTAGTTAATATCCGAAAGCATATCTAATACCTCTATAATAATATCTGTATTGCAAGAACCGTCTTCTTTAGAGTTAGTAGGTAGACAGAGAAAAAGTAGTTCGGTATCTAATATATCTTTAATAGATGTATCTAACCTAATGTCATGTACTTTAACTTCATGCTCTAATCTTTCAAAGCCTTCCTTAATAGCTGAACCTACTACGCCTAAACCTATAATTCCTATTTTCATGATCTTAAAATATTTTCTACAATTGCAATATCTTCTGGATGATCTACGGCAACGGTAGGGTTATTGACTTTTACCATTTTAACAGGAATACCTGATTCTAAAAATCTAAGCACTTCAATATCTTCCTCTGCTTCTAGAGGTGTCTTACATGTATAGGTATTAAATAAAGCTAATTCCTGTTTAGTAAAAGCATAAATACCGCCGTGTTTGTACGCAAAACTACTATTACCGTTTTTAGTAGCAGGTATTGGATTTCTAGATGCATACAGTAACATACTTTCTAAAGAAGTAACCACCTTAACTATTTTTCTGTCTTCAACCTTTTCATAACTAGGTATACGAGACATGGTAGATACAATAGTGTTTATATTATCTTTTTTAGCTTTTATAACTTTTCTTATATCACTAGGGTGGATTAACGGTTCATCTCCTTGTAAATTAATAATAATGCTTTGATGTACAAACGCACTTGAACTTGCTTCTGCTACTCTATCAGTACCTGTAGATCTGGAGGATGCAGTCATAATAGGCGTAAAGCCGTGGTTTCTGACTACATTTGCTATCTTAATAGTATCTGTTGCTACAAAAACATTTTCCTTTCCTACTGCTGAAGCTGCTTTTTCTGCAACCATAACTACCATGGGTTTACCTAATAT
>Ga0102963_1001089_pt1 | contig 11884 bp, 6 predicted proteins | sample SalPon2_C_H2O_MG_2_FD_84522 | JGI IMG/M metagenome (GOLD analysis project Ga0102963, IMG submission 84522) | Salt pond water microbial communities from South San Francisco under conditions of wetland restoration - Salt Pond MetaG SF2_C_H2O_MG | ecosystem: Environmental > Aquatic > Non-marine... | reverse complement strand
CTGATCAAGGTGCTTGATACTTATGGCTAATCTTACTACTGCTGCAGGCGGCAACGGTGTTGCTGGTACCTGTACTGAAGCTGAACTCCTTACCCAGATCGGTGCTATCACCGGTTCTGTGGTTGGTGGTAATCTCAGCTCTACTGAAACTACTGCTATTCGCAGCTCTGTCGCTAAGACTTCCGAAGGCTTCGGCTCTGCCGTTGCCAAGTCGAACGTCTATTCTGTGACTCAAGGTCTGCGTTTTGCTTACTCTGGTGTCGAAGCTGACGCTGCCCCTGGCGCGATCACTCGTACCTGATACACATGGGGACTCCTTCGGGGGTCCCTTTTTTTAACTTTTTATTGAGAATGAAAATCAATGGCATCACCAACTACATTTGATACTGATACCGAACTATCCAGTGTGAACTCTATCTTGGGTGCCATTGGACAAAGCCCAGTCACTGCTCTGTATACCAACAAAGGTGAAGTAAAGAGTGTTTCAATTACAGCACCCGCTCAAGCTGATTTAGATTCTAGTATTACTACAGATGTTTATACACTTAGAACAAGTTCCGGCACTAATGCCACAGGTTTAGAAATTAAAATCACAATTTTAGTTGTTGACCCACTTGAATATACATTTGAGGTAGTTAAAACTGGTAAAAATTATAGTGAAACAGATGTTGTTTCATTCAATCTTGCTGCATTTAGTAACTGGTCTGCAACAGTAGTCAGTCTAATTACCAGCAATACTTTTGTAAACCCAGAAGTATCTTTCATTAAGCATCTTTTAGATGAGTCTAGTACTGATGTACAAAACGAAGGTTGGGTGTTTAATCGTGAACTAGGTTTCCCATTGACACCTGATGTAAATGATGAAATACTAGTACCATCTAATATGCTACGAATTGACATCAACGATGATGCAGTAAACCGCACAACTGATGTCGTTGTTCGTGATGGAAAGTTGTATGATAAAGTCAAACACTCTAGTACATTTACTAAGAAAATCTCAGCTGATATTGTATGGAAGCTAGATTTCTCTGATCTTCCTAGTCCATTCAGGCGCTACATTACATACAGGGCTTCTGTACGTGCGGCTACTCAACAAGTAGGTAACCCTCAACTTGCTTCAATGTTGGCTCAACAAGAGGCATATTCACGTGCTGTTTGTATGGAGTATGAATGTGAACAAGGTGATCATAGCATGTTTGGTACACCAGTAAATACACAGTACCGTCCGTATCAACCATACCAAACACTAAGTAGGTTAGCATGACAAGTATTACTCAAAAGATTCCTAACTTTGTTGGGGGTATTTCCCAACAACCTGACGAGCTTGTTAATACAGGTAGCGTTAAAGATTTGGTTAATGGCATCCCTGACATTAAAGGTATTCTAGGTAAAAGACCTGGGTCTAGGCTTGTTGATACTTTGTCTTCACATGTTGAAGGTACATGGCATCATTATTTTAGGGATGAAAATGAGCAATACCTGATGCGTGTTCGCCGTAATGGGCAGGTAGATGTTTGGGATGCTGCAACCGGTAAACCTAGACTTGTTCGTTACAGCACTAAACCTGTAGACTTTGAAGGTTTAAGTAATACACAACCTGATGGTTATTATCAGACAACTTGGGATCAAGCTGGTACCACCCCTACTGTAACTACTCCGGCTGAATCCAATGATTTTTTCTGGGTGTGGAACGGTGCTTCTCCTTCTACCTTAAGTAATACAGATTGGGGTGATGCTAATAATGAAACAGTTAATGAAGGAGATCGTATCTTCTTTTATTATAGAGTAGATGATAATGGAGGCGTGACAACTGGTTTTACAGTTGAAAAGATTAGGGGCTCTTTACCTATTTGCCTTACGTGTAATATCGATCAATTTAAGACAACACAAGATGCGCTTTATGATGCTGAAGCAGACCTTGTACAGCTTGCTGTTGATATTGAAAAGATTGAACTACAGCTTCAAGATACAACATTAACGCAACAAGAAATTACAACCCTTGAAAGTGAGAAAGCTGCTCTAGAGGCAACTACTGCGTCTAAGTTAACAGCATATAACAACGCACTACAAGCTCACGGTCCTGTTGCTGAGAACTGTGGAGTTTTTGTTGCTGGGTATTCTACAGACTCAATACAGTCTTGTGCGGATGCCGATATTAATGTTACACCTTATCTGGCTCATGCAGATGATCATGAATTACAACTAACAACTATCAATGATTATACATTTGTAACTAACAGGCAAGAAGTTACAAACATGGATAGTGGTGCAACAGAAGGTACGGGTTCTACTGATTATCCATACGAAGCATTCTTTTACCTTAATCAGTTGCAGGCTGATGTTGTGTATACTGTGCGTTGGTGGGATGAAGATACCACTGCTGTAGCAACAACCTATAAGCAGGCACGCACACTTGCACTAAGGCAATCTACTCGAAAGTCTTCAAGCTCTTGTAGTCCAGCTAATTACAACCAAGTACATACTGATACTGCATCAGGAATTACTTTTAGATTAGAAGTTAACCGATTCCCGGTGGCTGAAGCAGAGCCAGACAATAACGACGCTTTTGATTGTCGTTGGACAGCAAGTGTTACTTTAATTTCAACAGACCCTAGTCTAAATTCTGGTGTAAATACGCCTGACATTACAATTACTGCTCTTAATAAAGACTGGGTGATTTATGTAGCATCTGAGCGGGATTATACCACAACGGCTGATGAAATAATTACTGTTGGTCCTTATGTGACTGGCGTCGATCAACTGAATGCTGAAACTATTCTGCAGGACTTTCTTGGTGCTCAAGCTACATCAGGGTTCCTTGGTATTAATGCAGCCACCGATGATCCCAACACCCCAATCGATGAAACTGATATAGTTTCAGCAGAAATTATTGGTAACGGTATCTTCCTTAAATCACGACAACCTTTCGTTATTGACAGTCCTAATACGCAATTAATTACTGTAATCAATGGTGAAGTTAACAACCCTTCTCTGCTACCAACTCAATGTAAGGACGGTTATGTAGTAAAGGTTAATAACAGTTTTATCGAAGAAGATGACTACTACGTTAAATTTGTTTCTAAACTATCTGCAGACTCTAGTGCAGGTGTATGGGAAGAAACGGTTAAACCTGGTATCTTAACTAGATTTGACTACACCACAATGCCTCACCAGATCAGGCGTTTACCAGATCTTACATTTGAAGTATCACCTATTGATTGGGCAACTAGAGACGTTGGTGATGATGTTACTAACCCTAAGCCTAGTTTTGTAGGTAACAGAATTAATAAAACTATGTTCTTTAGGAATAGGTTTGTATTTTTGAGTGGTGAGAATGTTGTCATGTCTCGCCCTAATGAGTACTTTAATCTATGGGCATTTACTGCACAAACTGTTTCAGATGCAGATCCTATTGACCTGTTAGCCTCCAGCACATTCCCATCTATTTTGTACGATGGCTTGTCTACATCTGCAGGGTTATTGTTACTGTCAAATAACCAGCAGTTTCTTGTTGTAACAGACACTACAGATATATTTAGTCCTAGAACTGCACTAATTAAAAACATTGGTCAGTATAAATACAACACTAAAGTCAGACCTGTTCACATGGGTCAGACTGTTGGATTCCTAAATGACGCTGGTTATCGTAGCAGGTTCTTTGAGTTAATTCCTAGTCGTGATTATGACTACCAAGCTGTTGAAACCAGTAAACCTATTGACCAGTTGATCCCCAGTAATGTGTCTTTAATCGCTGATTCTAAAGACGATAACATGTTGGCACTTGCTGTTAAACAGGATACTTCGGGTACGGTAGCGGCTGGTGATGAGAACCCTACGCTTACATTAGATGATACTTCTAGGTTTGTTTGGATCTATCGATACTTTACCCAAGGTGATCGTAGGATTCAATCTGCCTGGTTTAAGTGGAAACTAACTGGTAACATTCTGTATCACAGTATTATAAACGATAAGTACTATGCTGTAATTATCATTGGAACTGGTGATGCTACTACACCTTATGTAGTAACACTACAGTCGTTTGACTTGAAATTAGATAGGCAAAGTTATCTTATCAATGTCACGAGTGATGATATGCGTGAGTTTGATTATCAAGTTCACATGGATAATCATACTATGATTCTTCCATCACAGATGACTTATGATTCTAATACAGATACAACTAGTTGGAGATTGCCTCTTGGTTTTAATGGACCTGAGGATGTCGTTGTTTATGAGTTAGAACTACAAGCTAATGAAGGCTACAATGCCTCTGGTCGTTATGCTGTACTAACTACAAGCTATTCGTCTGGTGGTATTGATGCAACAGCACCTGGTGATTGGACAGGTAACCATGCATTGTGTGGTTATAACTTCGAGTTTCTTGTAAAGATGCCTACGTTTTATCCTACTAAACAGGTTACACAAGAAAGTGTTAGGTCTGATACCCGTGGTTCATTAGTTCTACACCGCTGTCATTTTAACTTTGATAGTACTGGTCTTTGTGAGTTTTCAGTAGATAGGAAAGGCAGAGAGTCTTATACACTTGAAATTGAACAAACGGTTCAAGATGGTTACTCTGCTGATGATCCTGCTGTTGAAACCAATGTACAACACACTGTACCTTTATATGACAGGAACACTAACGTAGATATTACACTTAAATCTAAATACCCTACACCTACTAATCTGATCTCTGTAGATTGGGAGGGTGATTATAATCCTAAATTCTACAAACGTGTCTGATTACATCCATCCTATTACGTTAGAGGCTGCCTATCAGGTGGCTTCTAACCTACGTCAGGATGACCTGAGAGAGTGCGTAGAGGGTCATGGTATACAACCTACCATAGACATACCTCTCGCCTCTCTGGAGGGCTTCTGTCGATACTTTACGGTGCCTAACGGCGAGACCGCCGGCATTGTCGGCATCATAAAAGATAAGATCTGGATGCTAACTACACCTGCAATCCATGATTACCCTATCACGTTTGCTCGTGAGGCTAAACGCTTCATTGACTCACGTACTGAGCCATACCTGTGGAACGTAGTGGACAAACGTAACACAGTACATATAAAACTTCTTAAGTTCTTAGGGTTTAGTTTCCATGAAGAACTATTGTTTGGTCCGAACAACTTACCCTTTATTCGATTTGATAGATGGACCCATTAACTCTAGGTATTCTAAGCTTTGGCACTCAAGCTTTTGGCGCTATTTCTAATTACTCTTCCGGTGTAAGTGCTGCCCAAGCACAAAACCGGCAAGCCATGAAGATCTATGACTATCAGATGCGTGCTCAAGCAGATGATTATGTTCAAAGGATCGGTGAGTATAACCTTCGTAAAGCTCAATTTAAAGAGCAAGTTTTAAACAATCAGACTGCTGCTGGTCGTGCCTATATTGGTGAGCAGCAGAGACTTAACGAAATCATGAAGCAAATGGCGTTCCAACGTCAAGCTTCTAATATTGAACGTATTAAATCTGAAGGTAAAGCTATTGCCTCCGGGCAATCAGGTGCATCTGCGGCACGTAATCTTGCCATGGAGAGAGCTAGTGCTGGACGAGCTGAGGCAGTACGTGAAGCTCAAGGTGAAAGGGCGAAAGAAATGGCTCTATATCGTGCTGAAGGTATTCGTGATCAGCTACGTATTGCTAATCGTCAGGCTTACTACAACGTAGGTCAAGCACCTACTATGCCTAGGTTCGCTCCTGCTCCTATGCAGCAGTCAGGTCCGAGTCCATTGGGTCTCTTTGCAAACCTTGGTCAAGCCGCTCTTGGTGGTGTAGATACTTACATGAATTATGCAAAATATCAGCCAAAAGCAAACCCGAATCTACAAACCGGATCTTCATAATGCAGCAACCTAATTATACTCCTGACTTTGAGTCAACAGGATTCAAACCTTTTCAAGCTCCAGACCTAACAAAAGGTATGGCAGAAAATAGAGCAGCACGACGTAATAGTCAAAATGCTATCATTCAACAAATGATTGCAAACAAAAACACTATGGCTGCAAATGATCGACAAGCTGCTGCTGGAATGCAAGCACTAGCTAAGTTCTCACAGACCTTAACTGGTGAAGTTATTAAGGCAGCAGAACGTAAAGCAGACGATGAGTTTACAGAAGGTCTTTTGTATGCTTATGATAACCGAAAATCATTGCAAGATGATGGGGTAGAAGATGAGCTAAAAGATGAAGGTCAGCAAATTACTGATGCTGCTAGTAAAACTAGAACTGAAGATTCTGATGTAGTTGTACCTGCTGTACGTGGTTCTAGATTTTTCCAGATGGGCGTTAATCAAGGCAGGACTATGGTCGCCTTGCAGACCGATTACCTGCCTTTCATGGAGAATGCTGTTAAAAACGCTGATCCTAAAAGCACCCAAGAACTAGCTGTAGTTTTAGCAAATGCCAGGAAAGAGTTCTTCAAAAGGGCTGATATCGACCGCAGCTCTTTGTCTAATGGGTTTCTTGTTAATAAACTGTTCCCAACTCTTACCAAATTAGACGCTGGTTTAAATAATAAATTTAAAAATCAACTGGCTCAAGAAAGTTCATTTAATACTAGAACAGAAGCCTGGGCTAAATTTAGCAACGATAATGATGTATCTTCTTATTTGTCGGTAACTAGAAATACTGTAGATGACGACAACGAGCGTTTAGGTTATAGTGGTGCATGGAATGTTTTTGTTAAGCAACTTGCACAGGGTATTGCTGGTGGTTCTATAAGTGAATCAGATATTGAAGACATGGAAAGGCAGCCTATTCCTGGTGACCCTAAAGGCAGAACTTACGGTGACTTGCATGACGATAAATTCAGAAAAGCGCGAATTGCAGCGAAAAACGCAGAAATTGATAATTGGAACTTAAGCCGAGCTGCACGTAAAATGAAAGAGCAGCAGGAAGAAGAGACCTTGGTTCAAAGCTTCCTAGATCCTAACGATGTTGATGGTTATACGGATGAACAAATTCAACAAGCTGGTGACCAATTTGAACTTCAGTACGGTTACCGCAGTAAGCGTATTGATGATTTGCTTAACACAACTGTAGAAGGTAAAGCTAGAGTCAAACAAGAAGAACAGATTCAAGATTTAATATCTCTAAATCTTTTAACCCCTGAACGGCTTCGTAAATTTGATCGTAGATTACAAGCAAAGTACATGTCTACCGCTCAGCAACAAGCTAAGTTAAGTTCCGCTAATAATAAATATAAGGATCAACTGGACAACATTAGTGCTGCAGTTAAAAACGGACCTAACAATGAAATGGCAGCTGTGCCTGTTGGTAAATCCCACTACTCTGTTGGTATAATGGAGAATAGGATGCACCAGTACTTCCTACGAAAAGTTCAACAGTACTCTATGACTGATCCAGGAAACGCTGCAACTCTTGCTCAAGAGGATACTATTAATTATTTTAAGGCAACTGCCGAAGTAAATAAAAATGGTTATGTTGGTGTGTTGCGTGATTCTGCTTCTATTCAAGCTGATAGCATCCGCTCAGACGCTAGGATTAAGGACATTAATGATGCCATGAAAGATAAAAACTTTCTTGAACCTGATGCTAGACCTAACCTTTTTACAAAACCTCAATTAGAAGAAATGGGGGCTAACTACGGTAAGCCGGGGTGGAGTACTACAGCTGATATTAACTATATTGCACAAATTCAGGGTATGGATCCAATCGCTGTATTGAACAGATTCCGTGCTCAACAGGGTTTAAAAGAACTACCATCTACACCTGCTTCTGAAGTTGTAGCAAACGAAATGACTCCTGCTCAACGTGCTGCAATTAATAACATTGGCAGAACGCCTGGTAATGAAGCTGTATCTAATCGCACCATGGGTTCAATGGGTTACAGGGAAGAACTTGTACCTAAAAATTTTGGTCCTATGGTAAGTAAAGCTGCTACTTTTGCTAAGGTACCTCCTGCTCATATTGCAGCCATGGCTGAAATTGAGAGTGGTTGGAATACTAATGCTCCTAGCTATAACAAAACCTCTTATGGTTTGATGCAAATTAACAGAGCTTCTCATCCATTGTTTTTCCAACAAAATGATTGGAAGGATCCACAAGCTAACCTAAATTATGGTGCCAAATATTATGGTAGTCTTTTAGAGATCTACAAAGATCCAGTTAAAGCTGCTATGGCATATAACGCTGGACCTGGTTTTTATGATGAGTACGTAAGGACTGGAAGGATTGCTTCTGCTGGTGAAGACGAGCAAGTAGTTTTAGATCAGATGCTTAACCATGGTAAAAAGTTTTCTAAAGCTTTGTACAAATATGGTGGTGGCAGTGAAACACTAAACAGTCGTGAAAACTTACGTCCTGCTTTGGCTTATATCACTGGTAATATTGGACCGACTTCTACTGGTCCACACCTTGATGTTAAACAAGTAGGTCGTGGAGAGTTTGCTCCGACTGCACTAGACCAATTCGTTGAAGTAGATGACCCTGAACTTGGTCGTGTACCTTTAAGTAAAGTGCCTGTAACTGGTGATTTTGCCAGCCACACAAGACGTGGTTCCCACGGTATCGACTTCGGTACGTACAGTGGAACTAAAGTATATGTAAAAGGTGGTGCAAAAGTGGTTAACACAGCACCTTCTGAACACGGTGATGTAGTCACCATCCAGCTTCCTAATGGACAACAATACACATTCCTGCACGGAACAAAGGCTAATTAATTATGTCAGATCCTATTAACGAGATCTTTAACGGTACGCCGGACGGTATTGATGCAGAAGAACTCCAACAAATGCAAGCCGCTGAGCAACAGCGATTGCAGGAGATTCAAACGATGCAGCAAGAACTGACAGAAGAAGGTCCGAAACAAACTGGTGGTGCTACGGCATCACCTTCCCAACCTCAACCTCAAGTTGAGCAAAAACCTGAAAAAACTGAGGAACAGAAAAGCAAGGATAAACAACTAAGTGATATGACACTTGGTGTTTTTGGTGATGATGGAAAAGAAAAAAATCTAGCACAACAAACTGCTAGTTATGTTGGTGCTACTCTTATGGGTCCAGCAGTACCTTTAAGTGACTTTGCTATTGATGCAATTAACATCATACCAGGAGTCGATGTTCCTAAACTTCCAAAATTTAACAACTCTATTGCACAGGCTACAAGAGAAATTACCTCAGTCCTTGCACCTACAGTATTTGGTGGCGGTCTTGCAGCACCAATTTCCGGTGCAGCTAAAGCTTCTAAAGTAAAACTATTAGCCGATCCTGCTGTTGCATTCTTTGGTAAACTGGCATTTACTGCAGGCGTTGGTGCAGGTGTAGATGTTATTTCTGAAACCTCTGAAGGTGACAACATCACAGGTATGTTAAAATCAAACATGCCACGAGAGTTTGGTTGGATTCCTGATGATATTGCTACTCTTGATTCCGACTCTCCTGACGTAAAGCGTGGTAAAAACGCTTTAGAAGGTACTGGTCTTGGTATTTTTACTGACGTTTTAGGGTCTGTGGGTAGAGCGTTGGCACGTTCTAAAGGGGTAAAATCTGCAACTCAATGGCTGCCCGAGGCTGAGACAGCTGGTTATTTTAAAAATATTGCAAAAGAAACTAACGAAACTATTGAGGATATTGGTGTTTCCTTAAATCGTCGGAGTGAAGCTCTCGATGAGCTAGGTCAGTTTAATGTCAGTAAAGCACCGCAAAAGGCAGAGCCTATGTCTGGTGAAGAGTTTTACATTGAAAGTATGGTTTCAAGGGCAGAAACTATGTCACCTGAAGATGCACGAGCGTTATACCAAGACGCTTGGAACAACATGGAACCTGACATAAAAGCTCAATTTGATGAACTTGCTTCTCAACGTACTGTACCGGACATTCAAGAACCTATGCTTGGTGTTCATGACATGTACGGCTATGCTGAGTCTGGCATTCGTAGTGTCGATGACATGGGTATCATTGCAGCTCGTGTAGATAATGCTCGTATCTTCAATAACATTGATACTGTTGACGGTCGGCTCGCTAACTTTATTTCTGAACCTGTCCTTAAATACGCTCTAGAGGGTGGTGCAGAGTACAACGATGTGATTAGAGGACTGGGGGATGAGATTACCGCTGCAGGGCGTTATGGTTATGTCACGGGGTCTGGTAAGACTGTTTCAGCTGATCTAATAGACAAAGCCATGGATGACCTTATGGAATCTGCTGGGCTTATGAGTAAAGCTGATTTAGAGCAACAGATTTCTAAGATACCAAAACGCGAACTAAAAGGTGAAATTAAAAAGACGTTTGAAGATCTAATTAATTACGATCGGATGCAAGCTAATGCTTTGACTCGTACTTCACTATCTAATCAAGTAGCAGATTTGTCTGCTGGTATCCGTCTCACTTCTGGAAGTGGCTCTATTGATAGAGGTTTGGATCAAATCTTAGACCGCATGGAAATGTTGATGGTTGCTGATGCAGATACAGTAGCCAAACAAGATATTTTCCGACGCATGAAAAACCGTCTCCTCACTGAAGATGGTGTGATGGATTCCGCTGCACGTAATGCTGAAGCTCTTGAACAAGCAAAACGTGAAGCAAAGATTGCTGTTGACAGCATGAGAGAAGTAAAAGCAGTTCGTCCTGATTTGCTGGAACCTCTAATGCTTGCTTATGAAGCGTCTGGTGGTAATGTAAAGAACATTAGTGCTCTTAATAATTACTTCCGACAGTCTACTGCTAGCTTTAGCAAGGCTGTTGTAGACGGTCAACCTGAAATCCCTTCTGTTGTGCTAAAAGGCTTTTGGGCTACTGTTTATAATAATGTTTTGTCTGGTTTTGGTACACCACTGAAAGCTGCTGCGTCTAACGTTGCTTTGTTGATTGAACGTCCTGTTGCTATTTTAGCAGGTTCACTAATTAGTGGAGATAGTTATACGTTCCGCCGTGGTATGTTCCAGCTGCAAAACATGGGTGAAAGCCTACGCAATAGCTTCGGATACATGGGTGAAACCTTCAGAAGGTCTGGGTTAGACCCTGATTACCAAGGTGTTGTTGGTCGTGAAACTATGTTGTTGCAAGATGCTAAACAGATGGATGCACTGCATTCGTTTGCAGACGCTGCTGCAGCTAACGGTGACTTCGGACCACAAGCTATGATGCAACAAGTTGAAGCTGTTAATGATCTAGCTAAACACCCTTGGTTGCGTTTTGGTAACCGAGCGATGCAAGCTTTTGATGGCTTTACTCAAGCATTTATTGGCAGCGTAGAGTCTCGTGGTCGAGCATTCGATGCTTTGGCTAAAGGTGAAATAACTGCAGAAACTATAGAGCAAACACAACGTAACCTCTATAAGTCTATGTTTAAACCTGATGCCATGGGTCGTCCTGTTATTACAGATGATGCAGTCAAAGTAGCAGCTGGTGAAATTTCATTGAACTTGGATAACCAGTTTAATAATGGTTTATCTGAAATTATGAAACGAGCACCTGGACTTAAACCGTTCATGTTGTTTACAAAAACACCTGTTAATGCTTTAAAATTTGGAGCATCACACTCTCCACTTGGTCTGTTTATTGACCAGTTTAACGAGTTTGGTCGTCCTTTTAATGAAGTACCTATCGAAAAACTAGAATCAATCCTAGCTGCTCGTGGTATTCCTTTGGACGATAGTGCTGAAGTAACTTACAATGCTATTAGAGCTGAACTTAAAGGTCGTAAAGCTATTGGTACTATTGCAACTATGGGTGCAGTTGGTCTAATGCTTAACGACTCGTTGACTGGTGATGGCATCGGTGATCGACAGAAAATGGCTTTCCGCCGTGAAGCAGGATGGAAACCTCGTAGCATTAAGCTACCCACAGGACAGTATGTGTCTTATGATGGTATCCCTGGTATCTCTGATTGGATTGCCTTGACAGCAAACATCATG
>Ga0102963_1001087_pt1 | contig 11889 bp, 10 predicted proteins | sample SalPon2_C_H2O_MG_2_FD_84522 | JGI IMG/M metagenome (GOLD analysis project Ga0102963, IMG submission 84522) | Salt pond water microbial communities from South San Francisco under conditions of wetland restoration - Salt Pond MetaG SF2_C_H2O_MG | ecosystem: Environmental > Aquatic > Non-marine... | reverse complement strand
TCCCCGATGGGCTGCTGAATATCTTGCCCTTCGATGCGCTGGTGGATGAGGACGAGCGCTACCTTCTCGAAACCCTCGATTTGCGCATTCTGTCTTCCGCCCGGGATTTACTGCCCCATCGCTTGCCTGTCGCGGAGGCGCCGCCGCTGGTGATGGCTGGGCCGGACTACGATACGGACGCGGTAGCGGACCCAGAGCAGCTGGCTCAGGCCCGAAGCCGCGCAGCAGGGCGTTCTGCGCCCGCTTCGCGCCCGGGCAGGGAGGAAGAGGCCTTGCCCACATCCCGCGCCGCCGTGGTGCTTGAATCCCTACGCGCGGCCTCCGATGGTCTTCGGGGCTTGAGCTTTAGTCCCTTGCCCGGGGCTCGGCTGGAGGGGGAGCTCATCGTCCGGCGCCTCGGCGAGGCGCCCTCCGCCGCGCCGGAGATTCTCACGGCCCTGGACGCCCAGGAAGCGGTGCTTGGCGAGCTGACGGCGCCGCCGACCATTCTCCACCTGGCCACCCACGGCTTCTTTCTGGCGCCGGAGGAAAAGCTTCGCAAGCGCCTCATGAAGGCCCAGCGCTCGGCAGAAATGGTGATTCCCCCGCCGGGGGATAACCCCTTGCTCCGCGCGGGTCTCGCCTTCGCCGGCATTAACGAGAACGCGCCCTTCTTCGGCCAGCTCGATACGCGCAATGATGGGGTGTTGACGGCCATGGAGGTGCTCGACCTGGACCTCACGGGGACCCAGCTGGCCGTGCTTTCAGCCTGCGAAACGGGGCTCGGGGAGATTCATGAAGGGGAGGGCGTGTACGGCCTCCGCCGGGCTTTCCAGGAGGCGGGAGTGCGGGAGGTGGTCACGTCCCTTTGGGAAGTCAGCGATGCGGGCACGCAGGCGCTCATGACCGCCATGTATGCCCGCCTTGCCGAGGGCATGGCGCCTCGGGAAGCGCTGCGGGAAGCGCAGCGGGAATTGGCGGCTTCGCCGCGCTGGGGCTATCCCTATGTGTGGGCAGCCTTCATGATGGTGAGCCGATAACGCGCTAAACTCGCGGCAAGCTAAGGGCTTTAAGGAGTGGAACGGATGAAACAGATTCAGCGCATGGCCTGGGTGCTCGTGCTCGGCCTTCTCGCGCCCCTGGGGGCGCTGGCTGCGGGCCCGGTGGCGAAGCTCAGCCAGCTCGAAGGCACGGTGGAGTTCAGCCGGGACGGCGAGGCTTGGGAAGTGCTCTCCCGGAACAAATATCTCTTCCCCGGGCACGAGGTGCGCACCGGCGCCGACGGCTCGGCGAAGCTCTCGAGCCAGGCCTCGGGAGAGATCCGCGATCTTGACGCCTCGACCCATCTGCGGGTGCTCGAGGCCGGTGTTGAGGTGCTCGCCGGTTCGGGGCTGGGCGCCTCCGGCGACGCCGCGGGGGGCTTCTGGCAGGGGGTCGAGAACAAGTTCGCCACCTCCCAGCGCTACACCACCGTGCGTCGTTCCGTGAAAAAAGCTGAGGATCTCCCGAAGATCGATACGGCACGAAACCTCGTGCTGACCGCGGAGCATCCCGAGGTGGTGTGGTCCAACGCCGGGCCGGAGTTTAGCTACGTGCTTCGCGTCGGCAGCGAACGCTACACCGTCGCCCCGGCCTCCACCGCGGAAATGATTCGCTTTGCCGTGCCGGCGCAGCCCGCCGGAGAGTACGAGTACGAGATGCTCATCTATCTGGATGGGGAAGAGGTCTACGCCCCGCGGCGGCCGGGTACGCTCACCTGGCTTGCGGGCCAGGAGGCCGAAGCGTTGCATCAAGCGGTGCAGGCGCGGAAGGCTGATCCGAATCAGAACGATGTCTTCGCCCTCGCCGAGGTCTATGAAGAAGCAGGGCTTTTGGTGCCGGTTATGGACCTCTATCGAGATTTCTTCCAGGCCTACCCGGCGGAAAACGAGATGCGTCCGCTGCTCATCAAGGCCTATCACGATCTGAAGCTCATGGATCTGAAAGAGAAGGAAGCCATCACCTTCAATACCATCGAGATGGAACGCCAACTCTAGCCACTGGCATCGAAAGCGACCGGGGAGGGCCGCATGGCGAATTTCAAAGGCCGCTGGGATTTTCTCCTGGCGGCAACTTTCTTTCTCCTTGCCATGCTGGCCCAGCGCGCGGATCTCTTCGCGGCCCTGGAACTACAAACCCAATCCTTCCGGCAGATTCTCCGCATGGCCGATGCGGAGCGAGTGTTCCCGGAAGGCAAGATCGTCTTTGTCAACCAGGACGAAGCCTTCTTCGAAGATTACGGCAGCTGGCCTCTCCGTCGCCTTGACCTGGCCCGGGTCGCTGAAAATGTCGAGGCCCTCGGGGGCCGGGTCATGGCCGTCGATAATCTGTTTGACTTTCCCTCTTCCTACGGGGAAGACGGCCCCACGGCGGAGAAGTTTGAGGGCGTGCCGGGCCTGCTCCTCGTATCCCAGGGCGTGGTCGAAGATGGCCGGCTCATCTACATCAAGCAGCCCGTGGAGCCCATCAATGGGGTCGCTCGCACGGGCTATACGAACGTGGAGTCCCGCAGCGGCTTGAGCGAGGTTATTAGCGATCTGCGCCTCTTCCCCGAGGCCATTCCCATGGAGAATGGCTGGCCCTTCGCGGTGCAGGCCGTGGGGCTCTACCTCGGGGAAGCGCCGAGCTACGATCGGGAAACGCGGGTGCTGAGCTTCGGGGATCAGCTTTCCGTGCAGCTGGATCAGAATCATCGCCTGGCCCTCGATTTTCCCTCCTTCCCCGCGGGGGCTCAGGGCTATGTTGCGGACTTCGGCATTCCCGTGCTCGAAATGCTCCGCTTAGATGAGCTCGAGGAGGACGAAGCCTGGGAACTGCGTTTCTGGGTGGAAGACAAGATCGTCATTCTTGGCGATACCTCGGAGGTCTCCCACGACTACTTTGAGACGCCCGTGGGACGGCTCTATGGCGTCGAGCTGATCGGCGCCACCATCGCCACGCTCCTTGCTGGGGGCCCCCTCATGCCCGCGAGCTTCGGCCTTGAAGCGGCGGTGGCCCTCGGCCTGCTGCTGGCCCTTGTGGGCACGGGGCTGTTGCAGAACCCTGCCGGTCGCCTCGCGGCTTCCCTGGTGGCCCTGGGCCTTTGGGCGGCCCTCGCCACCGTGCTCTACGTAGACCAGGGGATCATGCTCTCCATGGCCTATGCGGGGGTCGCGGCGGTGCTCAGCATCGTGCTCATGAACATCCGCTTCTACCTGGTGGAGCGGGGGCAGAAGACCCTCATCCGCGATGCCTTCGGCCAGTACCTATCGCCGAAGGTGGTGAATATTCTGGTGAAGGATCCCTCGCGCCTCTCCCTGGGGGGAGAGCAGCGGGAAATGACCGCCTTCTTCTCTGACGTGGCGGGCTTCTCGAGCATTTCCGAGCAGCTCACCCCAGCGGGGCTCGTGGCCTTGCTCAACGAGTATCTGACGGCCATGTGCGACATCATCGCCGAGCACGAAGGCACGGTGGATAAGTTCGAAGGGGATGCCATCATCGCCTTCTGGGGTGCGCCCCTCGATCAGCCCGACCACGCCCTAAAGGCCTGCCTGGCCGCCATTGATATGCAGCGCTATATGGTGGACTACCGGAAGCGCCTCGAGGCCGAGGGCCGGCCTCTCCTGAAGGTGCGTATGGGACTGAACTCCGGGCAGATCCTCGTGGGGAACATGGGCTCAGCACAGCGCATGGACTACACCATCATGGGGGACGCGGTGAATCTTGCGGCGCGCCTCGAGGGGGTTAACAAGTTCTACGGCAGCGCCACGCTCCTTTCCCAGCATACGCAGCGCCTCGTGGGCGAGGCCCTTGAAGTGCGTGAGGTCGACGTGGTCCGGGTGGTGGGGAAGAACGAACCGGTCACCCTCTTCGAGCCCTTGGCCCGGGCGGGGGACCTGCGACCGGAGGAGGCCGCCCTCCGGGAGGCCTTCGCCGCGGCTCGCAGTCACTACCAGCGCCGAGATTTTCCCGCGGCCGCCTCCGCCTTCGAGGCCGTGCTGGCCAAGTTTCCTGGCGATGGGCCTTCGGAGACCCTGCTCGCGCGGAGTAAACTCTACGCAGAAGCGCCGCCGCCGGCGGACTGGGATGGGGTATTCCAGCTCACGGAGAAGGGCTAGGCGCATACGCAGCGTTGGAGTATTGCCATGGATGAAGCATCGCGGGGCGCGCTCGGTTCGCGCCAGGCGGCCCTCGAGGCCGCGCTCACGGAGGCCCTGGCCCCGACCGTGCTCGAGGTCCTTAACGAGAGCCATAGCCATAACGTGCCGCCGGGCTCCGAATCCCATTTCCGGGTGACGGTGGTGAGTGACGCCTTTGCTGGACAGCGGCTCGTGGGGCGGCACCGGGCCGTGAATCGCGTGGCTGCGCCTTTCTTCGCGGAAGGGCTTCATGCCTTGGCGCTGCATACTTTCACGCCTGAAGAGTGGGCCGAGCGGAGTGGGGTGACGGACTCCCCGGCGTGCCGGGGCGGCAGTGGGCGGTGAGGCGGCGCCGGCGCTCTGGACCGGCTTTGCCCTCGCGCCCCTCCCCGATCCGGCGGCCCTAGAAGGGGCCTGCCGCGAAGCGGCGGCACCGACCCTTCGGGGCACGCTGCACCTGGCCCCCGAGGGGCTGAACTTCACCCTTTGGGGGCCTGAAGCGGCGCTAAAGGCCCTTTTCGCACCCATCAACGCCGTCCTTGGCGTCGACGCCTACCGGCTGCGACGCCTGCCGGCCCCCGCGGCGCCGCCCTTTCGGCGCTTGAAGATTAAGGCGCGACGCCATCTGATCCCCCTCGAGGGCTATCCCCTAGGGGATCCGGGCACGCCCCAGCGCGTGGCGCCGGAGGCCTGGCACGCCGTGCTCGATGATCCCGCGATTCCGGTCATTGATCTGCGCAATGACTACGAGGTGGCCGTGGGCACCTTTCCCGAGGCGCTCAACCCTAAGACGGAGGCCTTCACGGACTTCCCCGCCTGGGTGGCGGAGCACCTTGATCCCGCTCGGGATCGTACCGTGGCCATGTTTTGCACCGGTGGCATTCGCTGCGAGAAGGCCGCTGCTTGGATGCGCGGTCAGGGCTTTGAAGCGGTGCTCGAGCTCGATGGGGGCGTCCTGGCTTACCTCGATGCCATACCCGAGGGGGAACAGCGTTGGGAGGGAGAGTGCTTTGTTTTTGACGAGCGGGTTGCCCTTACCGGGGCCCTCACGCCAGGCGAAACGACTCTCTGTCATGGCTGTCGCCGACCCCTGACGCCGACGGATCGGCAAAGCAACGGCTTTGAAGAGGGGGTGAGCTGCCCCCATTGCATCGAATCCCTTGCGCCGGCGCAGCGGGCAGCGCGCCGCGAGCGCTTCCGCCAGGTGACCCTGGCCGAGGCCCGGGGCCAGGCCCACCTGGCCCCGCAACCGAAGAAGGATAAAACGTCATGATTGAGTCCCAGCCCCTGGCGGGAGAACGCCTACTGATTACCGGCGCCTCGAGCGGCCTGGGTGCCCATTTCGCGCGCCTCGCCGTGGAGGCGGGGGCGGAGGTGGTGGTCGCGGCGCGACGGGTGGATGCGCTTGAGGCCCTGGTAAAGGAGCTCCGGAGCGTTGGGGGTACGGCCGAGGCCCTGCCTCTCGATGTGACTGACAGCGCTTCCGTGGATCAGCTCTTTGCCACCGTAGCGGGACGCCTACCCACGGTGCTCGTGAATAACGCGGGCATGGAGCCCGGGGTGTTTTCCTTCCTCGATCTCGACGAGGCGGGATGGGACGCCACGATCAACACCAATCTTAAAGGCACCTGGCTCATGGCCCGGGCCGCGGCCCGCGCCTGGCGGGCGGCGGGGCAGGGGGGGAATGTCGTCAATATCGCGAGCATCCTCGCCTTCCGGCAGCAAAAGGGCGTCACGCCCTACGCCGTCAGCAAGGCCGGGGTGGTGCAGCTGACCAAGCAGATTGCGCTCGAGGGCGCACGATTTTCCCTTCGCTGTAACGCTCTGGCGCCGGGCTACTTCCGCAGCGCCGTGAGTGCGCGGCTGCTGGATAGCCCAGAGGCAGAGGCCTTCCTGCGACCCATTCCCCAGCGCCGGGCTGGGGTGCTGGAGGATTATGACGGCGCCTTCCTGCTCCTGGCTGGTCGGGCTAGCGCCCACATGACCGGGCAGGTCATTACCGTTGACGGAGGCCACCTCGTCAGTAGCCTCTAGGTCGCGCCGCTGGGAACTGGCGCTAGCCTTCCCTGCTTCCTGGGGCGGTCATGCCGCCCACGAGGTAATCGAGCAGGCGCTCGTAGCTAGCCTGAGTGCTGCCAGTCCGCAGATCCCCGAGGGAGGTGTTTTTCCACGTGCCGCCGGCGGCGAGGCCATGCAGCGTGAGGCTCCAAGAGTAGATATAGCGGGTGCGCCGGTCCTGCTCCCCGAGTTCCGGAAGGACTTGGGCGAGGAGGGCATCGAGGCGAGCGGGGATGCCGTGGGCGTCCTGGTTCAGCAGGGTTTGCGTTTCCGGGTCGATGTCCGTGTGCAGGCGCGCCAGGAAGAGCACGCCGTGGCGCCCAAGCTGAGGGTTTTCGAAAAGCCGGATGTAGGGCCAGTAGTTCGCGCCGAGGATCTCTCTTACGGTCAGCTTTTCTCCCGCAGCGGCCCGGGCTTCCAGGCTGTTCACCATGGGAAGGCGGTGCACATCGAGCTGGCCTTTCAGAAACTCAATGATCGCTTTCACCATGCCCATCTTAGAACCGAAGTGGTAATGCACGGCGGAGGCGTTCCGCGCGCCGGCGTGGGCATTGATGGTGCGCATGGATACGGCGTCGAGGCCTTGGGTGGAGAACAGCTCCAGGCCCGAGAGAATCAGGCTGGCTTTGGTATCGCCACGGACGGCATCGAGAACGGATTCGGACACGGACAGGGATCCCTCTTTTTACGGAAGTGTAGCAGCCCCTCGGGTTTCCTGGGGCGTGGTGTTCAACGAGCCCGCGCCTAGGAGGGGAGCGAGGGCGGGCCAGAGGGCCTCAAGCATGAGGGGCTGGGCCTTGGCCGTCGGATGGATGCCGTCGGGCTGCATCATGTCCTCGTCTAGGGGCAGTAGGGATCGGGTAAAGGGGAGGAGGCGAATCCCCTCCGCTGCGGCCACGGCCTCGAAGACCCCCTGGAACGCCCGCACGTAGCGCGGCCCATAGTTCGGAGGGAGGGGAATGGAGACCAGCAGAACCTCGGCGCCGGTGGCTTTTATGGTCGTGACCATTTCGCCCAAGTTGCCGTGAATTTGCCCGATCGGGTACCCTCGTAACCCGTCGTTGCCGCCGAGCTCGAGGATGACCACATCGGGCGCTTGGCGAGCAAGAACGTCGCTTAGGCGCCGAAGGCCGCCTCGGGTGGTCTCCCCGCTGATCGAGGCATTAACCACCGCCACGGGCATGCCCGTCGTCTGCGTCCGCTCGGCGAGGAGGGCCACCCAGCCTTCGCCCGCTTGAAGGCCGTAGCCCGCACTGAGGCTGTCTCCGAAAACCAGCACCTTCCGGTCCTCCGCCTGCGCTTCGAGCAGGACCAGGGACAGTAGGAGCATGAGCAAGGGTAGGCGTCGCGTCATGGAATCGGATCGTCCAGTCATTTTATCCGCCCGTAACCTAGGCAAGCGCCTGGCGCTTGGCGGTGAACAGCTTGCCATCCTTACGGGGATCGATCTTGAGATCAAGGCGGGGGATAGCGTTGCCCTGGTCGGGGCCTCCGGTTCGGGGAAAACCACGCTCCTGGGCTTGCTGGCGGGCCTCGATACGCCCACGGAAGGGGAGGTCCGCTTTGCAGGCCAGCCCTTTAGTGGGGAATCGGAGGATCGCCGGGCGGCGCTCCGGGCCGAAGGTATCGCCTTTGTCTTTCAGAACTTTCAGCTCCTTGCAGCCCTCACGGCCCTGGAGAACGTCATGATCCCCCTGGAATTGGCCGGACGGGAGGCTCCCGAGGCGCTGGCCCGAAGCTATCTGGAGCGGGTAGGCCTGGGGGATCGAGCCCGCCATACGCCGCGCCAGCTCTCCGGTGGGGAGCAGCAGCGGGTGGCCCTGGCGCGGGCCTTCGCCGCCCAGCCCAAGCTCCTTTTCGCGGATGAGCCCACGGGCAATCTGGATCAGGCCACGGGCCAGCGCATCGCTGATTTGCTGTTTGCGTTGAACGCCGAAGCCCAAACCACCCTCGTTCTGGTCACCCACGACCCCGCCCTTGCGGCGCGCTGCGATCGGGCCCTGCGCGTTGAAGGGGGGCAGCTTCATCCCGAGCAGGATGCCACCTCGTGAGCCGCGGCCTGGCCCAGCGTATGCTTCGTCGGCACTGGCGGGGTGGGGAGCTTCGGCTCCTCGCCGCGGCGCTGCTGCTGGCCATTACCACGGTCACGGGCATTTCCCTCTTCGTGGACCGACTCGAGCGGGCCCTCGTGCTCGAGGCCAGTGCCTTTCTTGCCGCGGACCGGCGCATCGAAGGGCGGGAGGTGCCCCCGGAGGCCTGGGAGGGCCAGGCTCAGGCTCTGGGCCTGGCAACGGCGCGCACCGTGGGTTTCACCTCCATGGCCTTTTCCGATCTTGATGCCCTATTGGTATCGGTTCAGGCCGTCTCCCCAACCTATCCTCTCCGGGGCGCGCTGAAAACGGCGAGCGATCCCCTGGCCCCGGGCGATGTCACCACGGACACCCCGGCCCCGGGCACCCTATGGGCGGCGCCTCGGGTGCTGCTCTCCCTGGGGCTGGAGGTTGGCGCAACGCTCGATCTTGGGGCCGCGTCTTTGCGCATCGACCGGGTCCTGACCGATACGCCCGATCAGGGCGGGAATTTTTTGCTGGCCCCCCGAGTGCTCATGGCGCTTTCGGACGTGGCGAAAACGCAGGTGCTCCGCCCCGGCGCCCGGGTAGAGCATGCGCTGCTCTTGGCCGGAGAGGGGGCGGCCCTTGCGGCCTTCGAGGCCCAGCTGCCAGCGGACTTTGAAGCGCGCTTTGATCTTGAAGATGTGCGCACGGGGAACCGAAGCCTGGGCCGGGCGCTGGATCGGGCGGAGCGCTTTCTTCGCCTCGGAGGGCTCATGGCCGTGCTCCTTGCGAGCCTTGCGGTGGCCCTGGCGGCGGCGCGCTATGCGGCGCAGCAGGCAGACGCGGTAGCAGTCATGAAAACCCTCGGTGCCTCCAGCGGCACCATTCGGCGCCTCTACCTGGGGCAGCTGTTTCAGCTGGGCCTGATGGTGACCGTGCTGGCCCTTGGCCTGGCCTACGGGGTGCAAGCGGTACTGTTTGAACTGCTGTCTGCCTACGTGCCCGTGGCGCTGCCCGCGCCGGGCTGGGTGCCCTGGGTTCTGGGGACGCTAACGGGCTGGCTGTGCCTGCTGGCCTTTGCCCTGCCGCCCCTTCTCGAGCTAGAGACCGTGACACCGGTGCGCGTGTTACGCCGCGATCTGGCTCAGGCCTCCCGGAAGGGGCCGCTTTATCGAGGGCTGGGGCTCCTGGCCCTGCTGGGGCTTCTCTTCGCCTACGCCGGGAGCGCTCAGCTCGCGGGCTGGGTGCTCCTGGGCCTCGGCGGCACCTCGGCTTTCTTCGCCGCGCTCGCCTTTGTCCTGCTTCGAAGCGGTCGGGTGTTGGGGATGCAGGCCGGTCGCGCCTGGCGCCTGGGGCTGGCAGCCCTGTCTCGGCGGCAGGGGGCCAGCATTGTGCAGATGCTGGTCTTTGGGACGGCGCTCATGCTCCTCCTCACCCTGAGCGTGCTGCGCAGTTCCCTTCTTGATAGCTGGCGGGCTCAGCTTCCCGAGGGGGCGCCCAATCATTTCGTGCTGAATTTGGACAGCGAGGATCGGCAGGCCTTTCAGCACGCCCTGGACGCCCAGGGCGTCGCCCCCCAGCCGGCCTTTCCCATGACCCGGGGCCGCATCACGGCGGTGAATGGGGAAACCCTTGACCCCAAGGCCAGCCGCGCTGCGGCCCGGCTGACGGAGGAGCGCAATTTAAGCTGGAGCGGCCCGCTGCCCGAGGGTAATGAGGTGGTTGCGGGCCAGTGGTGGGACGCCGCGGGCGCGGCCCCGGGGCTGTCCCTCGAGGCCGATTTTGCGGAGAACGTGGGTCTGGCCCTTGGGGATCGGGTCACCCTCGAGGTGGGTGACCAGCGCTTCGATCTGCCGCTGGTGGCCCTGCGCCGGGTGGCCTGGGACTCCCTGCGCCCGAACTTTTTCTTGCTCCTTTCGCCGGGCTTGCTTGAGGACCGGGACGCGACCTACCTCACCAGCTTCTTCCTCCCGGCGGAGCGCCAAAAGGCCCTGCCGACTCTCCTTCGCGCGTTCCCAAGCGTCAGCATCATTGCCGTGGACGGGCTCATCGCTCAGCTCCAGCAAATCGTCGCCCGGGTCTCCATCGCCGTTGAGGTCGTGCTCTTTTTGGTGTTGGGGGCGGGAGCCCTGGTGCTGCTGGCGTCCATCCAGTCGACCATGGACGAGCGGCTTCGAGAGTATGGATTGCTGCGCGCCCTTGGCGGCAGTCGGCAGCGGCTCCAGGGGGCGCTGGTGGTGGAATTTGCTACCCTGGGCACCTTCGCAGGCCTGTTGGCGGCCCTAGGCGCTGAACTGATGATCTGGGCAATGGAAACGCAACTCTTCGGTCTTCCGGCGCAGAGCCATGGAATCCTCTGGCTCCTCGGCCCCGTGCTGGGGGTGGCCCTGGTGCTTACGCTCGGGCTCCTGGCAACCCGGAAGGTGGTTTCCGTGCCGCCCCTCACCGTACTGCGGGAGCACGGGGCGTGAAAACTCTGCGGGCGCTTCTGGCGCGCCTCCGGGGGCTGCCGCGGCCGTCGCCTCGGCAATGGCAAGGGCTCGGCGCGACCCTAGTGACGCTGGCCGTGCTCTTCTGGTGGGCTGGGGAAGGCCCGCAGGAGGACCCCTCGGCGGCCCCGGCCTCGGGCCCGGCGCCCGAGCAGGTCCCGGATTTTTCCGCGCTGCCGACCGTGAGCGCTCGGAAAGCGGCTTTTTTTGCCTTTCTCTTGCCGCGCATCGAGGCGGAGAATCAGCGTATCGACGAACTTCGGGCCCGCATCGAGGTGCTCCAAAGCGCGGACGGACCCTGGGACGGGGCGGCGGAAGCTTGGCTGACGGACCTCGAGACGCGTTACGGTCTGCCCTCCCCCGGAGATGGGGCTGATCGTCTGCCTCGCCTGCTCCGCCGCGTAGATCGCATTCCCCCCTCCCTAGCGCTCGCTCAGGCGGCGACGGAGTCGGCCTGGGGCACCTCGCGCTTCGCCCAGGTGGGTCGGAATTTCTTTGGCCAGTGGTGCTATAGCCAGGGGTGCGGTCTCGTGCCCCTGCTACGGCCGGAGGGCTCGGAGCACGAAGTGCGTCTCTTTGAGCACTCCGCCGACTCGGTGGTGAGCTACATGCACAATTTAAACAGCCACCCAGCCCACCGTTCCTTCCGCGTGCTGCGAGCCGCGGCGCGGAGGGAGGGGCGCTCCCTCTCGGGGGAGCTGCTCGCTCCTGGGCTCCTGCGCTACTCCGAGCGCCGGGCGGCCTACGTGGCGGATCTGCTGGCCATCATGCGCTTTAACCGCCTAGGCCGCTTCGACAGCTAGGGGAGGCGCAGAAGGGGTTGGGATAGCCAATGCCAGCGCCCTCCCGGGCCCTGGGCGGTGCAGTTGAAACGGCTTCTCCCCAGGGGAAGGGGCGCGGGCGCCAAGGCTTCTACCTGCCTTCCCTCCCGTGTCGTGGGAATCGAACCTTGACCGCTGAGGTAGCATTGCACCGGTCCCCGGTGCGCTTCGGGGAAGCGCAGGGTAAAGCGGAGCCTGGGGCGGTCCAGTGCTTTCGGCAAAATCATCGAGGTTGGGCTTTCAATGGTGGCCGCCAGGGCCTTCATGGTGAGCTTGGGGCGCAGGCTGTCGAGCGCACCGTAAAGGCCGGAGGCGGGAAAGCGGGGGAGGG
>Ga0102963_1001072_pt1 | contig 11936 bp, 9 predicted proteins | sample SalPon2_C_H2O_MG_2_FD_84522 | JGI IMG/M metagenome (GOLD analysis project Ga0102963, IMG submission 84522) | Salt pond water microbial communities from South San Francisco under conditions of wetland restoration - Salt Pond MetaG SF2_C_H2O_MG | ecosystem: Environmental > Aquatic > Non-marine... | reverse complement strand
TTGGTTTAAACTAACTGAAGAAGAACAAAATGATTACATCAAGGATGTGATTGTTAAATCAGTTGAGGGTAATGATTTAAGTGTGTTTTATGTAGCTGAAGAGCTTATCCCCAACTTTATAGAAAGAGAAGAATATGAAATCGCAGATTTACTAAAAAAAATATCATTAAAGTTAAAGACACATGGGGTGTAATTGTAAACAGAAATATAAAAACAACAACTTGGATAATCCAACTTATGTAAACTCATTATTGGATTTATACAGAATATCACAAGAAACTGAAAATGGTTTTGAAGAGATGTGGAATGAAATATACGCAGCATTCATACTGGTATATCCAAAGACATCCGTACATACCAAAAGTTTTGTTAAACAAGAAATAGAAAAAATCATAAAATCATTATGAAAGATATAGAAAAGAAATCAGGAAAAAGAGGGAGACCAGCATACACCAATAGTAAGGAATTGGTGAAGAAAGGTATATTCCCTGAAGACTGGAAAACCACGATAATTCAAATGGGTAAGGAAGGAAAATCACAATCCCATTTTATTGTTTATCTAAACATTTCTCGTCCATCATACTATAAATTACTTGAGATAGATAAGGATTTTTCTAACACCATAGCTCAAGCAAAGGAACATAGTAAGTTGTGGTGGTTTGAAAAAGTAAGGGGTGGGTTTGAAAATGATAACTCAAAGAACATCAACGGACAACTATGGAGTTTGGTCGTACGTAATATGTTTCCTGAAGATTATGTGGATAAGAAAGAAGTGGATGTATCAACACAAGGACAACCACTCAAAGATAATAAAATTGAAATTGAGATAGTAAAAAAGGTTGTTGATGACGAAGAACAAGATACTAACGGGTGATTGTTTTGAGTTGATTAAAGAACAACCTGATAATAGTGTGGATTTAATTATTACATCTCCACCCTATGCTGATATTGTAAATTATGGTAAGGTGGTTTCAATAAAGAAACCCAAAGATTATGTTGATTGGATATTACCCCTTTTTAAGGAGATACAGAGAGTTTTAAAACCAAGTGGTAGTTTCATACTCAACATAAATGATATGTGTGTAAATGGGTATAGAAGTACCTACATCTATGAGTTGATATACCGCTCACAGAAGGAAACCAAATTAAAATTCTACGACCAATACATCTGGCACAAAAGAAACGGAATACCAAATGGTAGTAAGAAAAGGTTTAGAAATAACACAGAGTTTATTTTCCATTTTGTTAAGGATAGGAAACATCTTAAATTCTATATGGACCGAGTATTACAAGAGCCAGCAGAAAGTTATCTAAAGAGGTTGGAAAGTCCCATAAATAATGATACAGAAATTATAGATGGAGAAAGAAAAAGGAATATGGTAAAAAGAACGGTTAAGACAAGATATTCCAAAAACATAACTGATGGAAAACAAGACCATATCTATAAAGAAAGAATTGTCCCTGATAAGGTTAGACCAGATAATGTGTTTAGGTTTCTAACCGCAGCAGCATCAAGGGATAATGAGATACGTCATCCTGCTCCATACCACAAAGAATTACCATCATACTTTATCAACCTTTTAACAGATGAAGGGGATTTGGTATTGGATGTATTCAACGGAATTGGAACAACCTGTTTGTCAGCACAAGAATTAAACAGAAACTGGTTGGGTTTTGAGATGAATGAAAAGTATGCTGAATTCAGTAGACAGAAATTACAAGGTGAAGATATAAGTGTTTTACCAAAGTATAAAATAGCCCAATATGATATGGATGATAATTTCATTCAAGTATTTCATAGTATTGGAGATATTGAAAAATATTTTGGAAAACCTTGTCAAAACAATATCAAAAATATCTTAAGACAATATAAAAGAAATTTTACCTTATGGGGATATAAATGGAAATTAGTAGATGAAGATAAAGGCAACACCAGTATTTGAGAAACTATGGGAGAATGAGAAAAGGATTGTATCCCTTGTTGGTGGAACAAGAAGTAGTAAAACTTATTCCATGCTTCAATTTTCATTAGTCCGTCTTTTGACACAGGACAACAAAACTCTGTCAATATGTAGGAATACACTACCCGCACTTAAATCATCCATCCTGCGTGATTTAATTAGTATTATGGAGGACATGGGGATATACAACCCCTCCAACCATAACAAGAGTGAAGGTATTATCAAGTTGGGAACAAATATGATTGAATACTTCAGTTTGGATGAAGAGATGAAAGTCAGGGGACGTAAGAGAGATTACCTGATAGTTGATGAGTGTAATGAAGTGGGTTATGAAGAAATAAACCAGTTGTTATTAAGAACAGAAGGTAAAGAGCCAGCATCCATAATATTCGCATACAACCCATCACAATTTTCTGGTTGGATTTATGACATGGAAGAAAGGGATGATGTAAACACAATTAAATCCACATTTTTAGATAACCCCTATTTATCTAAAGAGGTTGTAAATGAAATCCTTAAACTCAAAGAAACCGACCACAATTTGTGGTTGATTTACGGACTTGGAGAAAGAGGTAGAGAAGAAGCGTTGATATTCCCCAACATTCACGAGTATGAAGACATCCCTGAAGGTGCCAAGTTTTTGTGTTATGGTTTGGACTTTGGTTTTACAGACAGCACATCACTAGCAGGAATATGGAGAAGAGATAATGAATTATACTTCAAGGAAATTATCTATACATCAAACATCACCATTAGTGAGTTGATATATCTTATGGAAAAAGAAGGGATAGATAAATTTCAAGACATTTGGGCTGATAGTGCTTTACCATCAGCAATACAAGAAATAAGATACGCAGGATACAATATAAAACCTGTTAAGAAGGAAACCATTATGTATGGAGTTGACTTGTTAAAAAGACATAAGATATTTTTACATAAGAACGATACCAACGCAAGGTTTGAAGCACAAAACTATAAATACAAAAAAGATAAGGATGGTAAGATATTACCAGTCCCCCATGACAAATACAATCACTTTTGGGATAGTGTAAGGTATGGGGTACAATCAGTCATAAAAAGAGAAACAAACTCAAAAATAACATTAGTGTAAATGGAATTACAAGTAGATAACAAAACCTATAACATACCAGAATATTTGACTATTGAAAAATATATGGAGATGGTAAAGTTGGAAGGTTTAATTAAAGACCCCATCAAATTATTAAATGCCTACACAGACATCCCTGAAGATATTATTAGAAAGGCTGATAAACAAAACATACAATTCATCTTGGCGATGATACAATCAAAATACCTGAATTACGATAAAGAGAAGGTACAAGCCACATTTGAGTTTAAGGGAAAGAAGTATGGACTACAAAAAAACCTTAATGAAATAAATTATGGTGGTTGGGTTGATTTGGAGATGTGTATTGCGGATGGTATTGAAAAGAATGTTGACACCATTATGTCTATTTTATATCGTCCACTAAAATGGACTATGGGTAGTAAGTATGAGATAGAAGATTATGATGTGGAGACGATGAAAGTTAGAAAAGAAGAATTCAAGGATTTACCAGTTGAGTATTGGATTGGTGTAAGTGGTTTTTTTTTGCTTCACGCCAAAATGTCTTTAGAGCTTATTCAAAACTCTTTGGAACGACAGAAGAAGATGACGAAGAAGAAACAGATATTCAAGAACAGGTTGAAGAAACTGAAGAGGTTATTGACACTCCAACTCAAATCACAGGACGATACTACTGGCAAAATATGATGACACTAACAAACCGAGATTTGACAAAATTGGAACAAGTATTAAACATGCCCCTTTCACTATGTTTAAATTTTCTGGCTGATGCCAAAGATATTTACGAAAGAGAGAAGAGGGAGTTAGATAAAATAAAAAGGAAAAATAGAATATGATTACAGAAGAATATGTACCATTTCATAAAGTCATTAAGTTGTTGGAGGATTTTACCAATAGACATTATGACTTAAATGCGTTTGGTTTTGGTAATTTATTGGAATATGGTAAAGACATAGAAGACAGGACATTATTGTATCCTGTTTTATTTGTTGTACCCCAAGCCATAACTTATGACGAACAACAAACCGCTTATAGTATATCTGTGATTATAGCAGATAGGTTAAGTGATGATTTACACAACAGAGTATCCGCAATATCAAATATGAATATGATTGCCAAGGATTTAATTGGTGAAATTAAATTGGGTGATTTACAACAATACTTTGATACTGAAATACCCGCTACGGCAACGAGCTTCATAGAAAGAATGGAAGATAATGTGGGTGGCGTGGCGTTGGATATTACTTTAACAACATTAGACCCCTTGAATGTATGTGATAGATTTATGGAGCCAGTAAGTTATGAGCCAAGTCAACTTGAAGGATTGTATGCTTGGTATGATTTCCAAGACCAGTCAACCCTCACTCTTGGTGATTTAGCAGGTGAAATCCAACAGGTATTAGATAAGTCAGGTAATAACTTTACACTAACACCATTCAACTCTAGTCCTGATTATTCAGCGTCAACCTATAACAATAGTAATGGATATTATGCGATGTGGGATAAGAGAAACCTAACGGGTCTTATTCACAACACACCAACAAAAACTTGGAGTGAGGCAACCACATTTGTTGTTTATACAAAACCATCTACAAGTGGTGTTAAATCATTTATGAACGTACAAACAGGTAGCACAAGTAATGTGACGACATCACCATTAGGTATAGGACAAATAAATACTGATTTATCTGTTTGGTCTAATTTTACTTGTAGAGAAGTAGAAACGTATACACCATACGAAGATACTGATTTTGTTATCAACAGAATGAAAGTTTCAAGTACAACATTAGGTGATTTTGTTGGTGATGAGTTAAGTGTACACGGAACATTAAATGCTAACCCAAATGATTGTGGAGTACAAAATACAAATCAAACTGATTACATTATTTTAGGTGATACTCTTTTAACTGGTCCTGATGTAGAAAATGGAATATTTGAGGTAATAATTTATGACCGAGCACTAACAGATGTTGAGTATGATGGAGTATTAGAATACTTGAAATTAAAATATAACTATAGTTATTGGGTATAATGGTATTGACAGAACAAACGGCTGACTTAATAGGTAGGATAATGGTGAAGGTTGTTAGAGAACAACTGGCATCCCCCACTTATACACCAGCAGGATTTTACGGACAACACAAGATGGGTGGACCTGCTGACAAAAGAGCAACAGGACAACTTTATGATAGTGTATATTATGAGACATTTGATAGAGGTGATAGTTGGGTTGTTGAATTAGGTTTCAAGGGTAGAAGAAATGAGACAGCAGCGTTTTTTGTTGATAAAGGTAGTAGAGGACCTTTTAGGAAACCACCACCATTCAGGGTGATAAATGCTTGGTTAAGAGCAAGACATATTACAGCACCTGGTTTAACTTTAGAACAACTCACCTTTGCTACGATGAAATCCATACAGAAAAAAGGTATCAAGGGAATAGGTTTTATCAAAAAGAGTGAAGACATAATGATAGAAAGAGTATTACCATTTTTGGAAGATGCTGTAGAAGAAAATGTAGACGAAATATTGGATTTCATAATAGTAAATTTTAACGAACAAGGATAATGGCAATAGGAAGTATTTTTAAGTCTCCATCACTAGCACAACCAGTTTACACAAATGGTTTGTTTTATGCTGCGACAAGTGATAAGACAAGTCAATTTAAATTTAGGTTTGTATGGGATGTATATTTAAATGATGTAAAAATATACAGAGGTAAGACAACACCTAACCCACAAGGTATTGGAGTATTTGACGTATCCAATATTGTGGAAGCATTTTTGGAAAGTAATGTAAAAACAACGGACAACTCAACCACATTTGATATTCATACAACAGAAAAATTCTCACAACAAGATAGAGAATACAATTATCCACAAGCCAAGGATTTGGATGTTAGGGTAGGTGAAGAATACGCAACAACAGCAACAGGACAAGTTGTCATCTATAATGGATTGACAGATAATCCTGGTACCCCTTCATTTATTTCAACACCAACAAGGGTGTATAATGGAACGATGATAAATAATTTCCTTTATAGGAATGAAGACTTTGATTTCACTCCATACATAATGAGAGATAGTAGTGATTTGTTTTTAACTGATAGTCCAAGAAATAGGATGGTTAGAAGTGATGATTATTACACATTATCTTTTGCTAATTACAGATGGTATACAAGTGATACCTATACCTCATTACCAAGAGCAGTAAAATACGATTGGTATAATAGTAATGGAACATCTATATCATCAACAACCGTAGACAACATCTATTCAAATGGTGGTGGACCCTGGAGTGCTTGTACGGACAACCTACAGATAATGATAAACAATTCTGTGACGGCAAGAGATTGGAGTATTCTTAATGTTGGTGCTGGTCCTAAAAACCTTGAAAGTATAATGCCAAGTGGAACAACATTTTATGATGTAACGATGATGGGTAATGATTGGGAAAGACCAAACCCACCAGGACAAGATAGTTGTGGTGAAAGTGCTTGTGCTCCTGGTTATATTAAAGCCACGGTTAGAAGGTGTGATGATTTACAAGAGTTTTGTGCTTGTGTATCAACATCTAACACTATTGGTAGCACACATTCATATAATGGATATTGTTATGAAATTATATCAACAGGGACGAGTGAAGATTTGTCATCAACTTGGCAGATTGGAGCAATAACCCCTTATACAGGGTGTAGTGATTGTTTGGCAACTGAAACACCATCTTGTTTACCATTATCAGCGGTGAGTGAGACATTCCATTTTGAGATTGACGACACCTGTCTTAAGTTTAATCAACTCCAATTTGTATGGTTGAATAGATATGGTACTTGGGACTATTATCGCTTCTTAAAAGGGAAAAGTGAAGGTGTTAAGATAGACAGGTTAGAATACCAAAAGTATAATATAAATTGGGGTGATGCTTCATCAACAAATCCACCAACACATTTAAATTCATCAAGAGGTAGAGATGTCTTTAATGTATCTATGACTGAAACCCATGTGGTGAATTCAGGATTTATCAACGTACCTGATTTTCAATACTTGGAAGGATTATACACATCACCACAGGTTTACATAATTGAAAGTGATGGTACACTTAATCCTGTGGTCGTAACGACAACTGACTTTGTTAGAAAGACAAGAGGAAACACAAACGTAGTGAATTTGGAATTATCATACCAATACGCTAATAACTTAAAACTGAATAGATAATGACAACTCAATTATTACTTGAAGTAGGTGGTAGTTTTTACTCACTTGATTTGTTTGAGGAAATACCAGTAACGGCAAACTTATCCATAAATTCAATTACGAATTTACAAGAGAGAAGTGCTGGTTTCTCAAATACATTCACATTACCTGGCACAAAGAACAACAAAGAAATATTCAATAATTTCTATGAAGCAAATGGTGTTGATTTCAACCCCTTGTTAAGAAGGAATTGTGTAATACAAAAACAAGGTAATGATATCTTTAGAGGAACACTACGATTAAATTCAGTAATAAATACAGGTGATTACCAAGAGTTTGAGGTTTATATCGTTAGTGATGTTGGTGATTTTGTAGGTGAGATAGATGGTTTAAATTTGAATGACTTGTCGTGGGGTGATTTATATCACTCTCAAACTTATGATAATGTATTTGAAAGTTGGAAGGCAACCACAGGTGATACCGCTGGTTTATTTGGTGGTAAGATATTGTATGGACTAACTCATAATGGGTATGTCTATAATTCAGTTGATTTACCAACATTTGAATTTAAGTTATCAGGGACATCAACATTTACATCTATAGCCAATCCTGTTCCCACAACTTATTTCAAACCACAAATACGATTGAAGGAAGTATTGGATAGGGTATTTTCAGCATCAACCTATACGGTGATAAGTGATTTCTTTGATAGTCCTTATTTCCGTTCCATCTATATGACATTAGCCAATAATGGTGATTATGGTATTGGAACACCTCAAGCGAGTGAAAACCAAAATTACTTCAGGGTGTATAGTCAGGGTAATTATGAAATTGGTAATAGTGCGGGTGATAGAATTGTATTTCCATTTGGAACATATTTGGATGATGGATACGACCACTTGAATAATTATAGTTTAACCAATTATCCAACTAGTAATGAAGAATTAGACCCATCACTAAATTCACAATTAGTAAATGCGTTTCAAGTACCATTTCCTGGTAGGTATGCGTTTAACCTACAATTTTCACATAAGAAAAAAGTACCAGCAGTTATCAAACAGGATTTCTATGTTGAGATGTGGACGGGAACAACAAAAGATGTAATAAATTCAGGAAACATCGTTGATACCCGATTATGTGAAGCAGGTAATTCATTTACAAGTCAGGATTTCTTTTTTAACAAAAGCCTTAATCCAGGGACTTATGTTGGTTTAGCCTTTAGGATAGCAAGCTCTATTGCGATAAATAAACAAGTTGAAATTAGAGGTTTCAGTCAAGCTGATGATAGTATGCCAAGGTTTGACTTATATGCTTCACCACGTTCCATCCCCGCAACTGAAGTGGATATACAAACTCAATTACCTGATTTAAATTGTGTGGATTTATTAAAATCAGTCATCAGTATGTTTAACCTGTTGGTGATTGAAGATGATGTAAATAAGACAATAGAATTTATCCCCTATAATGACTACTTTAATCAACCAGATAGGGTAGTAAGGGATTGGACTGACAAACTAGCGTTAGACAAGTCCTGGAAGGTGTCTACACTTGATTTTAACTTGAAGAAGGATGTCATCTATACCTACAAATCGGGTGAAGAAGAAAGTTTAAACAAATATCAAGAGACAAACTTTAACAGAATATACGGAACAAGAAATTACACATCAGCATCTAACATATTAAAAGGTGAAGAGAAAATTGAATTCCCATTTACTGCTACCCCAACGAAAAACATAGATGATAGTGAGGACTTTATTATCCCTTATTTATTTGACAGAGATGATAATGACAAGCTAATCCCCACAAAGAATAAAAACCCACATTTGGTATTTTGGACTGGTAATAGATACAACTATGTAGACAAAGAACAGACCACACCATTTGAGTGGTATATGTTGAGTGGAACAACAGGGGGAACGGTATCTGTGGCACAATCCACATATCCTTGTTTATCACACTTATCTAAATTGACATCAGGGGGTAGTAATACTTTTAGTGATTTGAATTTTGATAGGTATTGGGATTACTTTGCTACGGTGAATGATGAAATAAACCTATATTCCAATTATACAATATTTGATGGTTTCCATTCACAATACATCAACCAACTATACTCAAGTGAAGCCAGAAAGTTGGAAGGTAGTTTTGTATTAGACCCACAAGAAATTGGAGAATTGAGTTTTAATGACATTATTTTCTTAAAAGATACAAACTATAGAATACAGGAAATAAAGGACGCAAACCTCATTAGAAAGGACTTTAACGATGTGGTTTTGGTTAAGGAGTTGGGTGGTTTCAATTCAGTTGATTTACCAATTCCTGATTATAGTATTGAGCCAGATACAACACCACCAGCACCAAGTCCTACACCAACACCGACACCTTCATCAACACCTGAAGCGTGTGTATGTGAAGAATGGGAATTAGGAAATGAAAATCCATATTCCGTAATTTATGAATATACTGATTGTAATGGAACATTCCATAGTGAAACATTAGGGGCATCACAAGTAGCATATCTATGTAAGTGTGATAACACAACTATTAGTACAATAGGTGGTAGTTTGGTAATTACTAAAATTGGTAGTTGTACTCCTGCGACACCTACACCAACACCAACTCCTGACCCAACACCAGTAACCCCTACACCGACACCTTCAGCGTATTCAGGACCTTGTTATGAATATGAAGTACAAAACTTATCTATTGAAAGTCAGTTGTCAGTTGATTATTCACCATGTGGTAATTGTCTGTCAACAACTAATGTCTTAATAAACCCTGGTGACTATTTATACTTATGTGCTTGTGAAGATAGTGTATCCATAGTATTTGGTAGTGGTAGTATAACAAAAGGACTACCTTGTTGATAGGATAAAAAAATACTTATAGTAAAATTAAAAGATGGCAAGAAATTTAAATATAAACTTAAAGATAAATGGTGTAGACCAATCCATCTCTTCTATAAATGAATTGGAAAGTGCTTTAACTCAAGCGAAAGATGAGTTGAAAGGATTGGATGTTGGTAGTCAACAATTCCAAACATTATCAAGAGACATACAAAGCGCAGAAAGTCAGTTAAAGACAATAAATAAAGAAATTGAGGGTTTGGAGCCCCAACAGAAAGCTGAAGGTTTTGTTAAGTTAGGGGAAGGTATTGTTGGAGCGTTTGCTGTGGCAACAACAGCGTTATCCGCATTTGGTGTGGAGAGTGAAGATGTTGCTGAAGCCCAATTAAAAGCCCAACAACTTATCACCGTTGCGATTGGAGCAAGACAGATTGCTGAAGCATCACTACAGATTAAGATTGTAGCAACAACCATCGCACAGAAGGCACAGACATTAGCCACAAACGCATCCACAGCAGCCACAAGGGCGTTCTTTACTCTTGTAGCAGCAAATCCTATTGGAGCGTTGGTTACGGTATTAGCTGCCGCAGCGGCAGCAGCCTACGCATTCAGTCAGGATGTAGATGCGGCAACACAATCACAAGAAGATTTAAATACAGCATTAGATGATGCGGTTAAAAAGTCTCAAGAACAAATTGTCCCATTAAGAGCATTACAAAAAATTGTAAATGATTTAAGTGAGGATGAAAAGACAAGAAAAGAAGGTTTAGATGAGTTGGCAAAACTATTACCTGAATTGGAAGGTTTGGATTTGGATAGAGCAGATGCTCTTGATATCGTCAACCAAGCGATTGATGATAATATTGCCTTAACTATAGCACAAACCAAGGCTGAAGCTTTAAGACAACTTGTTATTAAACAACAGCAACAAGTAGTTGAAGATACTAGTAAATCACTTGATGAATATGTAGGTTTTTGGGAAACTCTTGGCAATCAAATATTATCAGGTGGTAATCAAATAACTTTTGTTACGAGAAACGCTCTAACAGGTTTGGAAAACAAACAAAAAACATTAAGTGAAGGTCAAGAAACACTTAATAAGTTTACAGAAGAATATGAAAAAGCGTTAAGAGATAGTTTACCTCAAATTAGTGATTATCAAAGTAGAATTGAAAGAACAAATAGGACTAATGATAACGCTAGTAAATTACAAGAAAGACTGGCTGAAGCATACAAGAAACAGGTTGAAGAATTATCTAAACTACAAGAGTTTATTGAAGCGTCAGCACCAGAGCCTGAATTCTTAACAAAAATCAGGGAAAGGATTGCTGAATTGGAAGCACAAATTGAAACAGCATTTCCAAAGACAATACTACAACAATTTGATGAAACATTTAATACTGCGATAGATACGACAGATGAATTCGGTCAGGCATTCTTAACACTTATCCCCAAAATTGCCAGAGCACTAACTGCGGGTAATACAGATATTGGAGAATTCGCAAAAGAGGCTGAAAACACATTCTTTAGGTTATTTAGGGAAGGTAAAATTAGTGAAGACGCAGTAAACGCTGGTTTAACCGTTGTAGAAAACTATAGAAAATTTGCTATACAATTAAGTGATATAGACCCACCATTAAAAAAATTCTTTAATGTAGAAGATTTTAACAGAGTGTTGACAACATTCTTGGGAGCACAAGGTAAGTTAGGTGCTGCGGTAAAAGAGGTTGGTGGTAATTTGGAAGCTGTTCCAAGAACATTCACAACAGAGTTTAGTAAAGCACAAGGACAACTTAACATATTTGTTGAAACCGTTACACAAAGATATGCTAAATCACTTGAAGAAAGTGGT
>Ga0102963_1001071_pt1 | contig 11939 bp, 13 predicted proteins | sample SalPon2_C_H2O_MG_2_FD_84522 | JGI IMG/M metagenome (GOLD analysis project Ga0102963, IMG submission 84522) | Salt pond water microbial communities from South San Francisco under conditions of wetland restoration - Salt Pond MetaG SF2_C_H2O_MG | ecosystem: Environmental > Aquatic > Non-marine... | reverse complement strand
TTTAATACCTGCTGGCTTAGCTGGACCACTTTCATCAACTGCAACAACCAAGGCACCCCTCGATTCATCTAATCCTAAGCTTTGTGCGATATCATCTGATACCTCTTGAATTCGAACACCTAACCATCCGCGTCTAGTTTCTCCATATTCAATAAGTTGATCTATGACAGATATTGCTGTCTTAGAAGGAATAGCGAATCCAATACCAACTGAGCCACCTGTAGTTGATATAATTGCAGAGTTTATGCCAACAACTTTACCATCAGCACTGAATAGTGGCCCACCACTATTACCTCTGTTGATTGCTGCATCTGTTTGGATAAAGTTATCATATGGACCTGATCTTATATCTCTGTTTTTGGCTGATACAATACCTGCTGTGACAGTGCCACCTAATCCAAAAGGGTTCCCTATAGCCATAACCCATTCACCTACTTTTATACTATCTGAGTCACCAAATTCTAAAGCTAACAATTCTTGACCTGGCTCTGGATCAATTCTGAGCACTGCTAAATCTGTTTTAGTATCTTTACCTAAGAGCTCAGCTGGTAAAACAATTCCATTTGAAAATATTACATCTATTTCGTCTGCATTTTGTATTACATGAGCATTTGTTAAAATGATTCCTTCACCATCTATTACAAAACCTGAGCCCAAAGAACTGGGCACTTGCTGCTGCTGTGAGTTTTTATTTTTTTCATACCAATCCCTAAAAACATCAGGAATTTCATTAGGATCTAGTCCTTGAAACATTTCATTATTGTTGACAGTCTGCTTTGTTGAAATATTTACAACCGAGTCAGCATACTTACTGGCTATCTCCGAAAAATCTGGGTAGGCTTTAGCACCTACTGGAAAAGTTAATAAAAAAGTGAAAATTATTATATAAAGTAATGATTGCTTGTGGGTAAACATTTTATAATTAATCCTTTCAGAGATATTTTATAACTAAAAATATTAAAAGATTTTGTCAAAATTATGTTCTCATACTATCCATATCAATGATACGCCGACAGAGACCATAACCAAACCAAATAATCTGAGATTATTAGTGTCCATTGACATTAACGTTGATAGCATCTTTTTTGTTTGTTCAGGAAAAAATGCATAAATTGAACCTTCAAACAATAAGAAAATTGCAAGTGCAAGAACAAATATTTCCATTATTTATTTGAGCCAAGCGGGTCTTTAAAATAGGTAAAGAAGTCAGTATCAGGTGAAATAACTAATCTTGTATCACCAGATTTAAGACTCTCTTCATAAGCGACCATTGATCTATAAAATTTAAAAAACTCTGGATCCTGTCCATAAGATTCAGCATAGATTTTATTTCTTCCAGCATCACCTTCACCACGAGTAATTTCAGATATTTTATTTGCTTCTGCTATAATTATCTTCGCTTCTTTGTCAGATCTTGATGTGATAATTTTGGCTTGCTCTTGACCTCTAGCCCTTATATCATTTGCCTCTTTTGTTCTTGCTGTTTGCATTCGCATGTAAACGGCTTGACTGTTTGCCTCTGGTAGATCAGCACGTCTGATACGCACATCAACTATTGACATTCCAAGAGCAGCAGCTTCATTATTCACTTGCTCAGTTATCCTTTTCATAAGCTCAGGACGCTTATCTCTTACAATTTCTTCAAATGTGGATTCACCTAATACCCTACGAACAGCAGAATTTAGAATTTGGGAGAGTCTTGCATTTGCTCTAGCTGATGACTGTACAGATTGATAATATTTTAATGCATCTGTTATTTTGTATCTAGAATATGCGTCAACGACCAGTCTTTTCTGATCAGATGCAATTACCTCTTGTGATTCAGAGTCCAAGTCTAAAATTCTCTTATCTATATAAACTGCATCATCTGCAATTGGCAATTTGAAGTGTAAGCCTGGTTCTGTTACGATTCTAATTGCTTCACCAAACCTGAGTATTAATGCTTGTTGTGTTTGATGCACTGTAAATGCAGCACTGAGAAATATAAAAGCAGAAGCGATGACTAAAATTATAAGTCCCGTTATTCCAATTTTCTTAATCATTGATTTGCCCCATTATCTTGTTTCTTTTGCAATTGATCTAAAGGTAAATATGGAACAACATTTGAACTTTCACCACTTTGATCAATGATTATCTTGTCCATTCCACCATAAACTCTCTCGATTGTTTCTAAATACATACGACCTCTTGTAACTTCAGGTGCTTTCTTATATTCTTCATATATTGAATTAAATCTTGAAGCTTGACCTTCCGCATCAGCAATAACTGAATTTCTGTAAGCTTCTGCAGCTTCTATTAATTGAGCAGCCTCTCCTCTTGCGGCTGGAATGATCCTATTTGAATATGCTTCAGCTTCATTTCTCAATCTCTCCTGGTCAGCTCGTGCAGCTTGAACATCTCTGAATGCATCAATGACCGCAGCAGGTGGATCTACCTTTTGAAGTTGAACCCGTCTTATCAAGATACCTGCACCATACTCGTCCAGTGTTTTCTGCATCAAGTCTCGAACTGCTGATTCATTTCTTTCTCTTCCTTGTGTGAGGATTTGTTCAAGATCTGCGCCGCCAACTATTTCTCTCATAGCACTTTCTGCAACTGCCTTAACAGTAGACTCTTGATTTTCAATGTTGAATAAGAAATCAGCTGCATCATTAATTACCCATTGAACCGAGAAGTCCACATCAACAATATTTTCATCGCCTGTTAGCATTAGACTTTCCTCAGGAACATCTCTACCAACCGTACCTCTTCCAATCGCAGCCTGACTTGATGTCCTTACTCCAACTTCTACTTGATTTTCTCTTGTAACTTTAGGCTTTATAACTGTTTCAATTGGAAATGGAAGATGGTAGTGAAGACCATCTGGAGTTGAACGAATGTATTCACCAAAACGGAGCACTATACCTTGCTCATCAGGTTGCACTCTATATACACCTGTTGCACCCCAAATTGCTAAAGCAATTAATATGATTAATCCCCAGTTCTTTTTACTTACTTTTCCATTTGGTGATTTTGGCGAAAATCTACCAAAGCTATTTTTTAAATTAGTGATTAATTTATCTAAATCATTATTATCAAAATTACCACCGCTTGGTCCTTTGCCCCATGGACCGTTATTATTGTTGTTGTCCCATGACATTAGTAGTTTTCCTCTTGAATTATTACAGGTCACCCTATTATAAGATAGTAACTCTGTAAATTAATTTAAAGTCTTTCAACAAAAATAGATCTAAATAAATATTTCTATTTTTTTTCATATAAAACAAAAGAAAATGGAATTATATCATTTTCAGAATTATGTATATCTCTGCTGACCTCTACCCAATCGTCACTTCTCAATTCTTCAAAGAACACATCTCCTGCATATTCAGCATGGATTTCTGTAATATATATTCTGTTTACAAATTCCATCGATTGCTTAAAAATTTGAGCCCCACCGATAATAAATATTTCTTTTTGTTCGGTTGCCTCAGTTTTATAAAAATTTTGTGCTTCCAAAATTGCAGTTTCTAAATTATTTACTACCAAACAGTTCTCAATTGTAAGATCAACATTTGTTGTAATGACTATATTTAATCTTTCAGGTAGCGGCTTCCCAATAGACTCAAATGTTTTTCTTCCCATGATTATAGGTTTGCCAGTAGTTATTGCTTTGAAGTACTTAAGATCATCAGGTATGTGCCAAGGTAATTGACCATTTATACCAATAGCTCTATTTGCGGAGTGTGCAACAATTAGTGAAATTAACATTATACGGCAACTTTTGCTTTAATGTGCGGATGAGACTGATAATCAATTATTTTGATATCTTCATATTGGAAATCAAATAAATTATTTACACTACTATTTAGCTCTATCTTTGGTAAATTCATCGGTTTTCTTTGGAGTTGTAATTTAACTTGCTCAACATGGTTTGTATATATATGTGCGTCACCGAAAGTATGAACAAAATCACCAACATTTAAATTGGATACATGCGCAATCATGTGTGTTAAAAGTGCATAAGATGCAATATTAAATGGCACCCCCAGAAATACATCTGCTGACCTCTGGTATAAGTGGCAACTCAGCTTATTATTTGATAAATAAAACTGAAACAAACAATGACAAGGAGGAAGTGCCATATTTTCTACATCGCTAACATTCCATGCAGATATAATATGACGCCTTGAGTCTGGATTTTCTCTAATATTTATTAATAAATTTGAAATTTGATCAATAGTTTCATTGTTAGGTGCAGACCATGAACGCCATTGCTTGCCATACACAGGACCTAAATCTCCATTATTATCTGCCCATTCATTCCATATCGATACGCCATTATCATTTAAGTATCTGATATTCGTATCGCCAGATAAAAACCATAGTAATTCATAGACTATTGACCTAATATGCAGCTTTTTCGTTGTTACCAATGGGAACCCTCTTGATAAATCAAAACGCATCTGGTAACCAAATACTGATAAGGTACCGGTACCTGTTCTATCGTTTTTACTCTCACCGTTTTGTAAAATATGGTCCAAAAGTTCTAAATATTCTAGCATTCGTAAATTATGACTGATTCATTGCGCTATATGAAGTGAGAAATAATTTTATTATAGACTTTCTTTAGATGTTAATTAGCATTATTATAATAGAGCTTTCGAGCTATGGTAATAAATTGGCGTCAAAATAAACTTATCGGACCCGGGGGCGGTACCCGGCGCCTCCACCATAAATACATTAAAGGTAATAGGATGCAAAAAATAAAGGATATTATTAAAATCGCTATTGGATTAGAAGTAATTGTTATTTTGGCGTTCTTATGTGTTCTTATGCTCCAAGAAATGGAACTAAAAGACATTTCCATAGAAGCTTGGCAAGAGAAATTAGAGCAAATCAAATAGTGTATTTATGATGGGGGCGAAATAGGATCGACGAGAGCGTAAAAGGCTACCTTTTACTCGGTATAGTACCACCGTTATCGGGCTAAACTTATAGTTGCAAATGACAACTATGCTCCGGTCGCAGTAGCTGCATAGTCAGCTTGAGCACCGAAACTTAAGCCCTTGTCTCTAGCAAGCCAAGGCGGGGTGTGGGGGCACCTGGCAACAGAACGCCCCTTTTTTACCTCCACCCAATAATTACATCAAAGTTATTTTTTCTTATGGTCAATGAGCAGAATTTATCAATTTTTTCACTGATTAAGAAAAATATGTGATTTGAATTTAAGAAATTTTGTTTAATAATTAAAATAATTTCGATGGTGTAGCACATGAATTCTGATTTGATCGGTTATAATAAACTAATGAGTAAAGCAATGATTAATGTTATCATTGATGTTTTATCATTTATCAAAGACAGTAATCATATCCCAGGGGAACATCATCTTTACATAACATTCAGTACGAAAAAAGAAGATGTGATTATCCCTGCAAAATTAAAAGAAAAATTCCCAGATAAAATGACTGTAGTGCTTCAACATCAATTCCAAGATCTCGAAATAAAAGAAAATAATTTTTCAGTAACACTTCATTTTGACAATACACCTGAGAAAATTACTATTCCATATGGAGCCATTACAAGCTTTTTTGATCCAGCAGTTAATTTTGGAATTGATTTTCTTGCACAAAATGAAGTAACTACAGGCACAAAAAACAAAAATGATGAGAACAAAACAAATATAGGCAATAGAGAAACATCTATGCAAAAAAAAAGAATAACACCTGAGAACAAAAGATCCGCAGAAATCGTTTCTTTGAGTGAATTTAAAAAATGAATGAAATTATGAGGCAAAAATGAAAAAAAGAATTGAAACCGATACCTTTGGTGAAATAGAAGTTGATAACGATAGGTATTGGGGAGCGCAGTCACAAAGATCCATCCAAAACTTTAAAATTGGCTGGGAAAAGCAACCAAGCTCAATAATAAAAGCTTTGGGTGTAGTAAAAGCTGCAGCTGCAAAAGTGAATATGGATTATGGAAAACTGGACAAAACTATTGGACGAAATATCATAAAAGCAGCACAGGAAGTCATTGATGGCAAACTGAATGATCACTTTCCACTCGTTGTTTGGCAAACGGGATCAGGTACTCAATCTAACATGAATGCAAATGAGGTGATATCCAACAGAGCAATAGAAATAATGGGAGGTAAAATTGGATCAAAATCCCCTGTGCACCCAAATGACCATTGCAATATGTCTCAGTCATCGAATGATACATACCCAACAGCAATGCATATTGCATGTGCTACAGAGATAATTGATCAACTCATACCCAATCTAAGATCATTCGTGAAAAAATTAGATGAAAAATCAAAAAAATGGAATGATATCATTAAAATTGGTCGAACACACACACAAGACGCAACACCATTAACTTTGGGTCAAGAGTTCTCAGGCTATGCAAAACAAATTGAATTTGGAATAGAGAGAATTGAAAATACATTGCCAAGGTTAATGGAACTTGCGCAGGGTGGTACGGCTGTTGGCACAGGTTTAAATGCACCAAAAGATTTTGGTGAAAAGATAGCAAGAGAAATATCTAAGTTAACAAATAAGAATTTTACAACTGCTCCAAATAAATTCGAAGCATTATCGGCGCATGACGCGATGATTATGGCTCATGGTGCTATTAATACTGTGGCTGCATCGCTATTCAAAATCGCCAATGATATAAGATTTCTTGGGAGTGGTCCACGTGCTGGCCTAGGTGAATTGTCATTGCCAGAAAATGAACCAGGCTCATCCATCATGCCTGGAAAAGTAAACCCAACACAATGTGAATCATTAACACAAGTTTGTATCCACATTTTTGGAAATAATACTGGAATTTCTATGGCTGGCAGTCAAGGACATTTCCAATTAAACGTATATAATCCCATGATGGCTTACAATTTTCTTCAATCAGTAAAATTAATGTCTGACGCAGTTAAATCATTTGAAATAAATTGTTTAGATGGTCTTGAGCCACGGGAAGACAATATAAAAGCAAATGTTGATAGATCTCTTATGCTAGTTACCGCTTTAGCTCCTAATATTGGCTACGATAAAGCCGCGGAACTTGCAAAAAAAGCACACAAAAATAATACTACTCTTAAAGAAGAAGCAATAAAATCTGGATATATAGATGAAGAAAGCTTTGATAAATTGGTTGATCCTAAAAAAATGATTTGAATCAATGAAAAAGCGGTCAATAAGTATAGCAGGGCATCGGACAAGTATTGCTCTAGAGGATGAATTCTGGATTTTGGTTCAAAAAATATCCGTTGAAATGAATTTATCTATCCCCAAATTGCTTGAGTTAATTGAAAACCAAAAGAAAAGTGATAATTTAGCATCTGCAATTAGATTATATGTGTTAGATTATTCCACAAAAAACAGAAATTAGTTGGTTAATTCAATTTATATAACTCAAATTACATAACAATAGTATAGGTATAATTTATTATGAACACTGATTATCTATCCTATCTCAATGAACAGCAGAAAGCTGCTGTCCTCCATACTGAAGGCCCTCTATTAATACTCGCGGGAGCCGGCACAGGTAAAACAAGCGTCTTAACTTCAAGACTTGCACACATTATTAACAAAAAACTAGCGTTTCCAAATAATATTTTAGCAGTTACTTTTACAAACAAAGCTGCAAAAGAGATGCAACTCAGAATTGGAAATATCATTGGTAAAGCGGTTGAAGGTATGAATTGGCTTGGTACATTTCATTCTATTGGAACAAAGTTACTAAGAATGCATGCAGAACTGGTTGATTTAAAAAGTGACTTTACAATTTTAGATACCGATGACCAACTAAAAGTTATAAAAGAAGTTATTAAACTTCTAGATATTGATGAAAAGCAATTTCCTCCGAGGTTATTTCTTTCATTTATTGATCAATGCAAGAATAAGGGACTTACACCAGAAAGGGTTAAAACTGAAATAGACCTAGATTTTATCCATGAAAAAAGCATAGAAGTATATAAAAATTACCAACAAAGGTTAAAGACACTAAATTCCGCTGATTTCGGAGATTTATTGATGTTACCTTTACAAATTTTAATAAAAAATGAAACAATACTTGATAAGTTTCAATCAACTTTTAAGTATATCCTAGTCGATGAGTATCAGGATACAAATACAGTTCAGTATCAACTACTCAGAATTTTATCCCAGAAAAATAGAAATATTGCATGTGTCGGTGATGATGACCAATCTATATATGGTTGGAGAGGAGCTGATGTAAATAATATATTAAACTTTGAAAAAGATTTTTATGGATCAAAAATAATCCGGCTTGAAAAAAACTACAGATCCACTGTGAATATACTAGGTGCTGCAAGGAGTTTAATTGCAAATAATATTGATAGACTGGGGAAAGAATTATCTTCCAGCTCAGATGATATAGGTGAAAAAGTCAAACTTGTATCTGTATGGAGTGCAGAGGATGAAGCAATATTTATATCAGATGAAATTGATAGAAAATTAATATCAAAAATTGATCTAGATCAGATATCAATCCTTGTAAGAGCAAGTTTTCAAATGAGAGAAATTGAAGATAGATTAATACTAAATAGTATACCATATAGAGTAATTGGTGGTCCAAAATTCTATGAAAGACAAGAAATAAGAGATGTAATTGCTTATTTGCAATTATTATTAAACCAAAATCATGATCTTAAATTTGAGCGTATACTAAATGTCCCAAAAAGAGGCTTGGGTGAAACAACCATCAGAATGCTTAATGACGCATCAAAGATATATAACTTATCACTTTTTGATGTTTCAAAAAAGCTCATACAAACCGACGAGTTAAAACCTCAACAGAGGACTCAACTTAGTGGCTTTATAGCGATGATTGAAAATTGGAAACAAAAATTAAATGAGTTAGACCACGTTACTCTCACTGAACTAATTTTAGAAGACTCAGGTTACATAGAAATGTGGGAGAAAGATAAAACACCAACGAGCCTAACGAGAATAGAAAATATTAAGGAACTTGTTGGACAAATTGCCGAATTTAATTCATTGCATGAATTCATTGAGCACATCTCATTGGTACTTGAAGTTGAAAATGATCAGAGTTCTAGCAAAGTTAGCTTGATGACTCTACACTCTGCAAAAGGACTTGAATTTGATTGTGTTTTTATGCCTGGTCTTGAAGAAGGTATTTTTCCAAATCAAAGATCATTAGATGAAAAAGGTAATAGTGGACTTGAAGAAGAGCGAAGGCTTGCTCACGTAGGAATGACACGAGCAAAAAAATATCTATACATAATTCATTCGCAAAACCGAAGGGTTTATGGTAATTGGATGCAATCAATTCCTTCTCGTTTCATTTCTGAAATTTCGAGAGAATTTATTGATGATGCCTCAACCTTAAGTGGAACTACAATAAATACCTATGGTAATGGTATTCAGAACACATCAGCATTTGATTATCAAAAGAAGAAATTGTCGGCTATAGATAGATTAAAGGCTGCAGGACATTTCAATAATAACATAGAAGCTATCGAAGAGATTTCAGATTATAATAATGTAAGCGTATTACAAAATCAGCGTGTTTTTCATACTAAATTCGGATATGGAATTGTAATTGATAATGAAAATGATCGTGTTGAGGTTGATTTCGATAAAGCTGGTAAGAAAATTGTTCTATCTTCGTATTTAGAAGTTGTAAAAAATGACTAAATATGTTGAAGCAATTATCAAGTCTGATCTTTCAATAGATGAATTAGATGATGATTATTTATTTGAAAAAGGTATCATATCAATTTCACAAGAAAATACAGGGGAAGATCAATACATTAGTTTTCATTTTGATAAAAAAAATGAAACTAATATTATAAAAATAATTCAGAGTGTATTTGGAAAATTTGTAAACTTTAATATAAAAAACATTCCAAAAAAAAATTGGGTACTTGAGACACAAAAGAATCTAAAACCTATTATAAGTAAAGATATCATTATACATAATGACAATTATTCAAGGTCAAAATATTCAAATATAGATCTATGTATTAATGCAAGCATGGCATTCGGAACAGGTCATCATGGAACAACATATGGATGTATTGAAGCCTTATCAGACTTAAGGAAAAATAGAAAGATTAATAACTTTCTCGATATTGGCACTGGAAGCGGAATATTATCAATTATTTCAAGTAAATTGTGGTATTGCAGCGGGATTGCAATTGATAATGATCCCGTCGCAATTGAAATTACAAAAATTAACTTCAAAAAAAATAATGTTAATCCATCAGTAACATACAAAGTATTAGATATTATTAGAGATTGTAAAAAATTACAAAGTAATGGTTATGATCTTATAATTGTTAATATCTTGGCTAATGTAATTAACAAAATAAGATTTGATTTAAAAAAATTATTAGATAAGAACGGTATCTTAATATTATCGGGCATAACTTATTCGCAAAAAAGATCAATACTTATGTATTTTTTGAGTATCGGTTTTATGAAAATAAAAGAAATTCAGTATGCAGAGTGGGTTACTCTTACATTGGTATTGCAAGAGTAACCGATATAGAAAGTAATTAGTTTGTCAAAATAAATATCGAGGCTATATATATATGTAGTTAATTTCTATTTAGATGATCATGCATAACTATCCAAATAAATCATATAATTACTTAGAAGTTACGTTGTTAAGTTTAACTACAATATCTTGCAGAGATAAACCCTTATAGTCTTCTGTATTTACTAATTTCTCTGCAACATAATAATTTGCTTGGTATTGCCTTGCCAAAACCCAACTTTTAAAGAACCCCTTTAAAACTTTATTAATTTTTGTGAATATGGTTTCAACGGCGCTAACTGAATTGTTAAGTATATATTCCATAGTTTTATTATCTTCCTTGTTGATTGTATTATTTATGCTATTGGGTGTTATTTTAACTTTGAATAAGATGCTCTACCGATGGAGACGAGAACATCACCTACAGGTAGACCTTCTGCCTTAGCGAACTCACGTGCGGCTTTTAAATAAGCTTGCTTTTTCTTATTAGAATTAAAGTTGATACCAAAAAAACCACTTGCAAGGTTTTTTGAATAATTTGTAAACTGCATTTTTTTCCTTTCTATATTTTCTATTTAGTTTAGTTTTGTAATCAGTTACATCCATATATATAGTTAGTTAAGAGCATATGAGTAGTACAAAAAATTTATAATAGATATGCATTTTTTGCATACATATATATAAAATGATTGCATTAAAAATATATGAAATAATATTGAAAAAATCATGACAATTCCAACTAGAATAGAAAGATTAAGAGATCGAATGGAAGGGGAAAATATCCAGATGTATATTATCCCAATGAAAAATACCTATCTTAACAGCGATCTAGAAGAACCCGACATGAGGATAAAATATGTATCTGGATTTGATGGTTCAGCTGGATTGATTTTCATAACACAAAATAAAATATCATTATTTGTAGACGGCAGATACACTCTACAGGCAAAGCTGCAAGTGAATAGCAATATATACGAGATTAATGAACTTAATTTCCAAAAAAGTATAGAATGGATTAAAATAAATTTAGAAAAAAATAGTAGAATTGGCTTCGATCCAAAATTACACTCAATCGATGAGATAGAAAATTATACAAATAAATTAGAAAATAATTTAATAAGTTTCGTATCAATTGATCAAAATCTAGTTGATTTGATAAGAACAGATCTTACTTCAATTAAATCAAAAGATTATGTCTTATCTATAATAGATAAGAAAAATAGTGGATTATCAATTTTAGAAAAACTGAGTTACTTGAGAATTAAATATCTTAAAAAAGATAACGAGCTTATATTCACACAAGATAATGATATTGTTTCATGGATTTCGAACCTGAGAGCACTTAGTAAAGAATATACACCATCAATTTTGGGCTCATGCATTCTTACAAAGAAGAATTGTTATTTATTGATCCCTAACAATCAAATTCT
>Ga0102963_1001070_pt1 | contig 11944 bp, 16 predicted proteins | sample SalPon2_C_H2O_MG_2_FD_84522 | JGI IMG/M metagenome (GOLD analysis project Ga0102963, IMG submission 84522) | Salt pond water microbial communities from South San Francisco under conditions of wetland restoration - Salt Pond MetaG SF2_C_H2O_MG | ecosystem: Environmental > Aquatic > Non-marine... | reverse complement strand
TTGTTACACGTGGTACCTGGATACACGAATGAGCATTGTTCACACTCTTTCAATACGATAATCTTTCGCTTCGGGAGCATATTTTGATGGAATCGTTCGAGTTCCCTCACTGTATATATGCCATACTCAATCATCGTCGCGAGCGGTGGAAACTTCATACTATGTAATTGGAGATCGTATCTCTTATATTAGTTCTTCATGCAACAAGACAAAAGACCATTCTTCAATTTGAGGAGCTTTGCGAAACCATCGACCATCGCCGGAACCATGGACTTCAAGACGACTTCAAATTCAGAATCCTTTTCACTGTCACCGTCAATCTCACCGATCAAATGGTTGAGAATACCGACGACGAGCTTCTTCTTTTCGTCACCCGCGAGATTCTTGAACTTTGACGCTTCCATCATCAACTTTGCCAAAATCGGTGGGAGATCCTCCTTCGTCAAACCATCGTCGATGTATTGCACCTTGATCTCTTCGACTGTCTTCACGACACTTCTCGCGTCAATCTTTCCTGAAAATTTCTTCAAGATGGCGTCCATAATTTTTATATAAGCGTAGATTAAAAATGAGTTTGGACATCACCTTACCCATGGCCGCATTCGGTATTGGTACGTTTCAAATGTATCAAACATTCAACAAGATCAAAAAAACGGGCGATCTCTCTGCACACAAACGCAATTACGTAATCTTGAGTATCGTCGCGAGTGTGTTTTGGTTCATCTACCAACTCAGGCGATCGGGTGCAAATTTTACACTCGCGTACACGACACTCGGCCTTGCCCTGGAAATTTATATTCTTCGTGAGATCCTACGCTCGGGTAAGAAGGACTGATGACCAATTGTCCAGCAAACTCAAGCATTCGAACCTTTTCTTGCATCGTAAATGTTCCTGCCCTACGCATCACGTAGGCCAAGAGCATCGCGAGGATGTACACGCGCCGCACGAGTTCATCCATCTATAGTTCTTTCAGAAATTTAATAAGATCTTCGCGCGTTTTCTTTTGACACCATCCAAGTGATTTGAGTTTGTCCGCACATATGTGATATCTCTCATCATTAAACGGTCGATCATCCACGTACTCGATCCACGCGTCGTAGTCTTCGGTATCCTTGATTGTTTTTATGATGAGTTGTGTCACATCCATGACACTCAATTCATCATCCGACGCGATGTTATACACTTGACCCGTCGTACCTTTCTTCCACACGGTATCCACGGCATCGACCACGTCGTCGACGTGCATGAAGGCTCGACGAATATTCGCACTATTTTTACCATGAATGGTACACTTTGTATCTTCTTTTAAAAGTCGAACAAATTTCGGAATCAGTTTTTCCGGATATTGTCTCGGACCGTAGACGTTATTACACCGAAGAATTTTTACATTCATATTGAATGATTCAATGTAAGAATTGATAATCATCTCCGCGGCAGCCTTGGACGCCGCGTATGGATTCGTTGGTCGCAAGACACCCGTTTCTTCTGTGAACCGTACGTCCGTCTTTGATTCACCGTACACTTCATCGGTACTGAAATGAATGAATTCAACATTCGGAATATATTTACGACACAGTTCAATGAGTGCGTGTGTACCGTATGTATTTTCAAACGTAAACCCAAGTGGACTCGTGAATGAATTGTCCACGTGACTTTGTGCTGCGAAATGAAATACGTAATCAAACATATGTTCTTTAATAACTTTTTCAACGAGACCCGTGTTGCATAGGTTTCCGTGAACGAACGTCGCCACACCCTCATTTACGTTGTGTACATTTGAACAATAATCAAGTTTATCGATGTTCACAAAGTCAATGTCCGGGTATCGGGCTTTCATGGTGTTTAGAAAATTGGATGCGATGAAGCCACATCCACCGGTTACCAAAGCTTTCGGCATTTATATATTTAGTGAAAGTATTTACCACGTTTGTCCGCGGCAAATTTCTTGAGAAGATCACACACGCGATCGACGTCCTCAATCGTGAGACCGTGGTGCGCACCGAGAAGGAATCCGTCGCGCATGATCGTATCCGCATTTTCGAAATCGCTTAGGTATTCCCTGAACGCTGGGTGTCTCGTGATGTTCCCGGCGAACGTGACACGCGTCTGTACATCATTCTCCTCGAGGAAATTCACGAGTTCGAGACGGTGTGGGCATTGCAAAGGAATTGCGAGCCAATTCGGTTTCATGGAATCATCTGGAAGTGTGTAGTACGGTGTGTCTTTGAGATTCTCTAGGTACCGTTCGATCATGTCACGCCTGGTTTTTAGGAATCCATCGAGCTTGTCGAGCTGGACGAGTCCGAACGCGGCATTCATCTCACACGCCTTCAAGTGGTATCCCGCGACACCGTACAAAAACTTCCAGTCATATGGAATTCCATCGACTGAGTGATTGAAACGCTCACTGGGTTCTTCGATGTTATCACCGATGCGCCCCCAATCACGGAACATGATGGCGCGCTTGAGGTGTTCTTCGTCATTGAACATGACCATACCACCGACACCTCCCGCTGTGATGACGTGGCTCGCATAGAAACTCGTGGTCGCGATATCCGTACACGGTGTCTTCGTGATGGTATCTGCGGAATCTTCAAAGAGGATGACGCCTGGGAAAGCCTCGCGGATCGCCTGCCATTGTGGTACGTTTCCAATGAGGTTGGGGAGTAAAATACACTTTGTTTCTGGGGTCACGACCGCCTTCAATTGTTCAACCGTCGGGACGTATGTATTACGTCCAACATCACAAAACACAGGTTTGAGACCGAGTTGTATCAGCGGTGCCACAGTCGTGGAGAATCCACACGCGGGTGTGACGACTTCACTCCCTTTCGGGAGATTCAAAGCACACAATCCTAAAAGGATGGCACTACTTCCAGAGTTTACAAAAAGTCCATGTTTCTTTCCGAAGATGTCAGCCACTCTTTTTTCAAACTCCACAGAACGATCACCAAAACCAGCGAGCCAGCCGTCGCGCAAGCAAACCTCAACGGCCTTGATTTCTTCTTCACCATACGATTCAAATTTATTCGGGGCATACCACACTTTCTTTGGCATTATGACATAAAGAAGAAGGTATTCTTTAATTATATGAAACGAGTGTGCGTGCTTGGTTCGAATGGATTTATCGGTAAAAACCTGATAAAAGATACGTCGTGGGTAGGTGTTTCCCGTCTAGAGCTCAATCTCATGGATCAACGAGCGGTCGAAGAATACTTTAAAACGCACACATATGACGTCGTCGTGCACTGCGCCGCGAGTATCGATCAACGTAATCCAACCACGACGTACACAAACATTATCATGTTTGAAAACGTTACGCGTGTATTTAAAGGTAAATTGTTGTATTTCTCGAGTGGTGCAGCTTTACGCGGTGATCCACCCACGGATCCATACGGACTCTCGAAATGGATCGTCGACAGAAGAATAGAAACCATACCCAACGCGCGCACACTCAGAATATGGGGGTGCTATGGACCCGGAGAACTTGAGACGCGATTCAGTGCTGTGTGTCGTAAAGACGGACACGTCATCATCAAAAAAGACAAGTACTTTGACTTTGTTGATGTGGAAAAGGTAAAGGACGTCGTCGCAAAGTATGTGGATGGCGAACTCGATGAAAAAGAGATAAACATCGTGGATCCACACACGCGTTTACTTTCCGAATGGGCTGTATTTTTTGGGGCGACGTATGAAGTGCTTGAAAGTGGATACGATGTGCCTTACACCCACCCCAACTTTCGCTTGGGTGGAACGTCGACAATCATATCTGATTCGAAATCAATGTAAGGTGTCATGTTTTCAAGTGAATTACCAAACTCCAACTTGGGATAAATCTTTTGTGTTTCTGGGATGGGTACATCCTTGAGAGAGTGAACACCGTACGCCTCCGCGATTTGTGTGAATTGTACCGCATCACCAAACACGTCATCCTTGGATGTCGCGACGTATTTTGATCCGAAATAACTGTCTTGGAACTGTTTGATGATGCCGTAACCACTATTATTGAGAATGATGATATCGATCGGTAAATTATACTTTTTGACTGTGAGAAGTTCTTGAATGTTCATTTGAAATCCACCATCCCCATCGATACAATACACCTTTTTACCACTTCCGATGGCGGCGCCAATCGCCGCCGGAAGGGCGAAACCCATGGACGAATTCCCAAAATTCGTAAAAAGTTTTTGTCCCTTTTTAAGTTTTGCGGATTGCATGGTCCACACGAGATTCCCACCCTGATCTGGTATGACGATACACTCGTCCGGAAGGGTATCGAAGAATGTAGACAGATAATCATAGACCGCTGAATCACCATCTCGACTGGGTTCCTTACCATACTTGGTTTTCCATCCTTGAAGTGTTTCAATCCACGAGCGCGTGACCAGGGGCGTCTCGACGATCGCGTGTTCCAAGAATGTCTTCGGACTTTCTTGAATCTCGTAATCAATGTGTATGCCGCGTTCAGACATTTTCATAATCTCTTCGCGATCGACGTCGACCATGATCTTCTTTGAATATTTCGAAAACGTTTGTGTATTTCCACCAATCTGTCGACTATCGAGACGACTCCCGATGGAAATTAAAAGATCTGCATTTTGAATCGCGTAATTCGCGTAGCGGTCACCGTACACACCCGGAGAACCGAAACGAAGTGCGTGATCGGTTTCACACATATCAAACGCTCCCCATGAAACGATGAAAGGAATCTCGTACTTCTCGACGAATGCGAGCGCTTGTCTTTCTGCACCACACAACTTTACACCGTGACCGAACATGACGAGCGGACGTTTTGATTCTTTGATGTACGACGATATGTCGTAGGTGTGTTTTTGCTTTTGTATTTCTTCGTGTATTTGGGAAGGTATACTCTGTGTCGTTGACATTTGTATATTGACCGGAAGATCCATGAGTACCGGACCATATCTCGGTGTTTTTACGAGTTCGAGAAGTTCTCGGAGGATCGACTCGAGTGCCTCGACGGATGGGACGTGTACGGATCGTTTCGTGACACCCGAAAACATATCCGCGACTGGCATTTCTTGAAATCCAGTTTGTCTCGGTGTGCACGAGAAGTTTGAAAGGTCTTCGGCCGTGTTGACCTGTCCACTGATAAAAAATGCTGGAACGGAATCGTACCAACATCCACACACACCGTTCAAGATATTTTGAACACCCGGGCCACTCGTGACGCACACACACGCGATTTTGCCACAACTCCTATAGTACCCCTCGGCAGCCATGGCGGCAGACTGTTCGTGTTGAAAGCAGTAATATTTGACATTTGGATTTTTAGAGATTGAATTAATAAATGGAACTATAGCACCACCCGTGACGATAAAATATGTATCTATACCATTTCGATACAATGTTTCGACGATATAATCACCGGTGTTCATTTCTAGACTAGACTACCAAAACTTTAATCATATTTCCACGAGCTTCCAGACATTCCGAGTAATTTTTCAAGTTCATCTTCCTTCATTTTATAACTGTGTTGATCCGTTGGAAAGTGATCGCTGTGTACTTCATTCGCGTATTCGTTGATCGCGTTGTGAAACATCTGTTCACCGTTTATGTACTGTTTGATAAACTTTGGTTTAAAATCCCAAAATAGACCGAGTATGTCGTGTGCGATGACGAGTTGTCCATCGACGTGGGGTCCGGCGCCGATACCATAGACGGGTATCTTCAATTCATCGCGTACAATTTTAGAGACTTCTTTTGGCACAGCCTCGAGAAGAAGGAGAGAGGCTCCGTTATCTTCGACATCCTTCGATTGTGACACAAGTTTATCGACTTCATCTCGCGTCTTCGCTTGTATGCGATATCCACCGAGACGCGCCTGTGTTTGTGGCGTTAAACCTAAATGCCCCATCACCATCGTACCCGAATCTGTGATCGCTTTGATTCTTTCTGGAAAGTACCCTTCAACTTTCACAGCGTCCATGCCTGCCTGGACGAATTTACCGGCGTTTTCAATGGCCATGCTATTTGAAGGCTGATACGACATGAATGGCATATCCCCGACTAAAAATTGTTTTTGAGATCCCCGTTTCACGGCTTCACAGTGGGTTAACATCATGGACATCGATACCTCGTTAAGGTTTTTGATTCCGTGAACTGTCGAACCAGCCGTATCCCCGACGATGATAAAATCAACATTACAATTATTTATAATGCGCGACGTTGGATAATCGTACGACGTTATGCCTATACTCTTAATCTTATTAGCCTTATTTCTGAAAAGATTAAGAATGGTTCTCTTCATGCTAATGCATGGGCGTGTGTAATCTTTAAGTTAAAGATATCCCGTGTTTTTCTATTAGAATGTCTATAGTCGTCGTGTCTGTGCACGATGAAAAATACGAACCACTCGCCGAGTGGACACTTCATAAAAACAAGAAACCGTATTGTGAAAAGCATGGATACATTTTACATTACGCGAGTGATGGTGGTGCGTCCGTCGCGGGGAAACCCATGATGGCAAAACCACAACCACCGATTCCGGACACGCACATTCCTATGGGTTGGGGGAAAGTGTTTGTCATCAAAGAAGCGATGCAAAAGTACCCCGATGCTGAATGGATCTTCAATACGGATTGTGACGTCATGATTACGAATATGGACACTAAAATTGAAGACATCATCAAATCATACGCTCGTGAAAATACACACATCATCATTCCCGCCGATTGTAATGGCATCAATTGTGGAAACATGCTCATCCGAAACTCGCCGATTGGCCGTGCATTTTTGAATACGATCATTTCCGGTATGCCTTTGTATCGCAATTGGTATCTATATGAAAATCAACTCATTCAAGACTTATTTATTGGAACACACTTACAAGAGAGTGGTATCAAGAATGGTGGAACGTTGTGGGCCATGGCTGGAAACGTCATTCCACAACGCATCATGAATTCGTACGATTATTCAAATCTCCCAATACTCAAGAATCGCCCCGAATACAAAGACGTTCTCGGTACGGATGGCCAATGGCAAAAAGGTGACTTTGTGATTCAATGGCCATCGACCGATCTCGAATATCGAATTAAAGCGGCTAAAGAAATGTACAGTCAATTATAAAATGTTCGTCGTGACATCCGTACACGATGAAAAATACGAACCACTCGCCGAGTGGACGTTACATAAGAATAAAAAAGTGTATTGCGAAAAGCACGGATACACTTTACATTACGCGAGTGATGGAGGTGCGAGCGTTATCGGCAAACCTGTGATCGCACAGGCTCGACCACCCGTGGCTGAAAACCATGTAATAATTGGATGGGGTAAAATTTACGTCATGAAGGATGCCATGGACAAATATCCAAACGCCGAATGGATATTTAATGCCGATTGTGATACGATGATTACGAACATGGAGATAAAACTAGAGGATATCGTAGCCAATCACACACACTCGAACACACACATACTTGTTCCGTCTGATTGTAGTGGTATAAACTGTGGTGTTATGATGGTTCGAAATTCACCGATCGGTCGCGCATTTTTGGACACCGTCATCGTCGGTGAACCGTTATATAAGCACTGGTATCTATATGAAAATCAATTGATTCAAGACATGCTCGTCGGTCATTATTTTTGGGATGAACACATGAAAGCGGGTGGGTCGTGTTGGTCCGATGTGTCAAATGTACTTCGTCAACGAGTCATGAATTCGTATGATTACAAAAATTTACCTCTTCTTATGAATAGACCAAATTATAATGATATATGGGGTGAAGATGGACAATGGCAACAAGGTGATTTCATTATACAGTGGCCGGGAACCGATCTCGAATATCGAATTAAAGCGGCTAAAGAATTACACGCTACAATTAGTATATGAAGCTCACGTACACCATCCAAGTGTGTAACGAATCGAGAGAGCTCTTTTCTCTCGTGAATTTTCTACAAAAGGTTAAGAATGACGAAGACGAGATCAATGTCGTCGTTGACACGAATCACGTGACAGACAAAGTCGAAGATGTATTGAGCTTCTTTTCAGATGGTATACACGTGTTCCGACGCCCGTTTGATGATTTCTGTAAGAATACGAATTATCATAAGAGTGTCGCGAGTGGAGATTACATCTTCCACATCGATGCCGATGAGATGCCACAAGAAGATCTCATCGTGAACCTCAAACAAATCATCGAATCCTCCAACGCCGACGTCATTTACGTACCTCGAATGAATATTCACCCCGGTGCGACGAGGGCGTTTCTCGAAGAAATGAAATTCAACGTGAATGAATCAGGGTGGGTCAATTGGCCGGATTACCAGGGTCGCGTCTATAAAAACGCCGATCATATTTCCTGGTCAGATGAACTTCATTCCAAGCTCGTGGGTACCGATAAGGTCGTCGCCATTCAGGCTAATCCGCGTCTGGGTATGTGGCACATTAAATCACTCGAAAAACAAGCGAGTCGATGGAAAAAGATTGAGGATGGAACGTACACGATTTCCTCCCCAGAAAAAAATAGTCTATATGATAAATTGATGTAATGGAACACCACGCCGAAATCAAAGACCGATGCGATGATCTCGATACTCGAATTGAAGACATGTGTAACGATATACAACAAGTTCGTGTCAATTATAAACTCATCGATCAATGTTATGACATTGATCGGCAAGTCAGAGAAATTTACGACTGGTATGATTACAGAAAGGAACTGTTAAAGCAATATGAGTGTGAACGAAAGATTGCACTTGAAAAGCTCAAAGCACTCGATGCCAAGAGTAAAGTATTGAATAATACAATCCAAAATATTAAATCACAAGCATCTTTTCGTGACCGACACGTAGTTTCGTATTCACAACTACGCGATAGCCTGCATCTTTGAGGTTTTTACAAAACGCCACGTCTTCCGAACACATATCCTTAATGAGTTTCCCATTTTCAGCTTCTATCTCGATGAGAGGATAGCTAAAATATGGATACTTTAGGTTTTCAATAATACCCTTTCGACACGCGAAGAAACCCATGCCATTGTACGCGACGGGTGTGTATTCGTCACATGCGTCGATATCTTCTTGTGTCATGAATTGGAATGATCCCGTCTTTTTGAAATAGTCAATGTCCCATTCTTTCACGGCGGCGAAGTGTACCATATCGGTCATGCGATAGAGACCAGAGACGACTGGATACTTTTTAGTGTCTTCGATGAGTTGAATGACCTGTTCGGGTGTAAAGACGATATCACTGTCAATCGTGACCCATGCATCGTAGTCAATTTCACCGTTAAATGGTACTTGTGTCGCACCACGCAATACGTCGAGACCGAGTGTTTTCATTCTCGAAAAGGGGACAAAACTACTGTACTCATTGAGTAAAAGAATTTGATATCCACGTTTCGTGAGTTCAACGAGCGTTTGTGACCATCGCATAAGGAACGTCCCCGAGAATTCTCGACCAGGGAAGGCGATGATGACCTTCATTATGCATTTATACGTTTAATACTTTAAGTATTTCATTAACAGCCGGGTGTCTGACGATGTCGTCGTCATTCATTTCGACGTGCTCGATATATTGTAAGTCCATGCCATACATTTTATAAATGAGTTCCGCGAGCCCATTGTCTTCACCGAGATCGGATTGTTCGAGATCACCCGTCACGATGAGCTTTGTGTTTTCGCCGATACGAGTTAAAAGCATTTTCATTTGATTGGGTGTACTGTTTTGCATTTCATCGGCGATGATGATTGTATTATTGAACGTTCGTCCACGCATGTACCCGAGTGGCTCGATCGTGATGGATCGATCCATTTGGTTATGTGTCAGGTACTTTTCAAAAATATCAAACATGGGCTTTGTCCACGGTTCCATTTTTTTGTCCATGTCACCTGGGAGATACCCCATATCTTCATCCGCGGCGACGATTGGACGTGTTAAAATAACCTTACCGCGGAATGTGGACTGAATGTGTTCCATACCTATCTGACACGCGAGCATGGTTTTTCCCGAACCCGCGGGCCCACTCGCGATCACGATTGGTTTCGATGATCGAAGTGCGAGCATGTATTTACACTGACCTGGTGTTTTTGGAAAGTCCATATAATATCCTTCAGGTTTTAATCAGTCTCAGAATCCGAGGAACTGTACACATCGGAATCATACGTGACATCCTCAATCGTTCGCTCTTCGTGCATGCGTTCACCCATGAGTTTTACCCATTTAAAATATGTTTTAGGTCTTTTGCGAGGCATGATATCCTGAGCTTTGTCGATGTTGACGTTCGTGATGAAATTCTGTGTCACTGAAATCGTATCTTCAAGGTTGAGTGCGATGTGCCACCATCCATTTGGAAGAAATATAGTTTCACCTGGTTTCTGAATGACATCGATGTGAAATGTGTCCTTATATTTAGGGTATTCATTGATGAACCACGAAGCCCCTGGATCCACTTCCAGTTCCTTTTCTGATTTGAATGTTTTGGGTGGAAACATGACCCATCGTTTCTTACCGACGATGAGAGTATTCCATGCCGACGTTCCGAGTGGATCTATATGCAGAGAACATCCACTACGTTTTGGACCTGCGATAATCCATCGAAAGGGTGGGCGTTTCTTTTCACCGAGGATTGCAAAAAAATCTTCATTAAACCATTCCGGTACTTCGTATTCATCTAAAAGAACTTTAGACGCTCGTTCTTCGTCGCCAAAATCACTATCGAAAATGTAAAGTGGTATATCATCTCGTCGGTGTTTTTTGTGATTTATGTAATGGTAAAAGTATTTATATCGTATGCGCTTGTCATCTCCATTCGCGAGTATACATTTATCATTCGCGAATCGTTCATTAAAGTTTTCAAATGACCATGTTTTCATGGCGGGCCAATCATCGGCCATCCCATGAATCATACACGGTGTATACGTGTTTTTGTACTTTTCTTCAAATTCTTGTTGAGTCGTGTCGTGTACAGATATGTAATCGATCGGCGCTCCGTGTGTTTTATTCGCCAATATCCTCTTGTCGCTTTTATAATATCCCATGTCGTGCCACGTCGACGATATAGCTTGTTTAAGGGCCCTAAGTCTTATTCCGGCTTTAGATTTTTCAATAAATTTCGTGCTCACACTCTCAACTTCGTGTTCCCTGGAATCAGAGGACAATTTCCTATTATTGAGGTACATCCAAAATAGGAAAACAATACACGTCGAGAAAATAATCAAGATCATCTGATAATTCTGCATCTTTTTTTTATGCGAATATTACATGACTATGGAGTATCACTTAATTCAGATGAAACCAACTAAGACGTATTTAAGTTTGGTCGATCCTAATAAAAAATCCAGGTTTGTGTGTTTCAAGGACAGGAGGACGGCGAATGTCTTCGTTGACTACGTGACACATTTCAGGTCAAAACACGGACACTGGCCAAACATGGACATGTCAAATCGTTTCGCCACGGTCCGAAGTAAACATGGCATCAAAAAGAGAACTCCGGAAGAGCTTAAAAATTACCTCGAGTTACAGGCATTTGATTTCGATAACATTGATGAAATGGCGAAACGTGCGAACATATCATTCATATGCGTCACCAATTTTGCGTTCATCCCCGATGGCAACGAACAACAACTCGTAAGCTTCTCTGGACAGGAATGGGATGGAGAAGCCGATGAAGTTGCCTACAGAGATCTTTTGGAGTTTAACTTAAAAGTAAAGTGAGATGTAATGTAAACCGAAATGTGTGGTATTATTGCCATCTTTGGTGAGGAGAGAGATGTTCCGACGGATCTCCTCAGCCATCGTGGCCCCGACGACTATCGCACGGAAACGATGGGGAAGTGTCGTATGGATTTCTATCGCCTCGCGATCAATGATTTGAGTGCCGCTGGTATGCAACCATTTGTCCGACCCAATCGTATGTTTATGTGTAACGGTGAAATCTATGATCATCGCTCTTTCCGCAGTGGAGATGAGAGAAGTAAGAG
>Ga0102963_1001069_pt1 | contig 11958 bp, 11 predicted proteins | sample SalPon2_C_H2O_MG_2_FD_84522 | JGI IMG/M metagenome (GOLD analysis project Ga0102963, IMG submission 84522) | Salt pond water microbial communities from South San Francisco under conditions of wetland restoration - Salt Pond MetaG SF2_C_H2O_MG | ecosystem: Environmental > Aquatic > Non-marine... | reverse complement strand
ATTGATAACTGGAATTATATTTTGAGATAATAATTCATTTAAAGCTTGCGTAGTATTAATGAATTGCTCCCTATCATCAATTAAATTTTTTGTAATTAAGACTTGTGCAATCTTTAAATTATATTTAGAAAATATTTTTTGATATTCATTAATTAACTTTATCTGCCCAACAGATGATGCAACTTGTAATTTCTTCATAGAGGTAGGTCTGAATTGATAACCTAACTCATGAGCTCCTAAACTAACTGCGCCAGAAGTGACAATAACAAAATTATGAGACTCTTGCAGATTTTTAATTTTTTGTGCCAATGAAACGACTATAGGTTCCATAAGTTGTCCTTCTTTAATTAAGGAAGTAGTTCCTATTTTTATAACAATTGTTTTTTTATTTTTTATATTCAAATTCTAAATTTCCTAACACTACAGTATCACCATTTTGTATATCTTGGTCTTGAAGCTTTTGAGGAAGTGTGGATTTTTCATATCTATGAAAAATTTCATTATTTACTTCCTCACTACTCCCAGATAAGCCAATTATATATTCAACTACTGAACCAGTACATATAAACTTATTTTCTTCATTAAAGATTTCCAAATCATCAGACTTAATTGTTATTTTTTGAAAATCTTCATAAATTCTTACAGACCCTTCATTGTATATTTCTTCAATATTTTTTATAAGATTATCCAACCCTTCACCTTCTAGTGCAGAAATATATTTATAATTTTTGTTATCTTGCTTTATAGAATCAGATTTATTAACTACTTTTAAAACTGGAATTTTGCAAAGAGTTTTATCAAATTCCTCGATTTCATGAAATAGCAAACTGATTTGTTCATCTAGCGAGTATTTACTATTTAAAGGATCTAATAAATATACTATGATTTTTGTGTTTCTTAAATGTTTGAGAACTTTTTTACCCATTCCTACACCTTCAGATGCTCCTTTAATTAGTCCAGGTAAGTCACAAATTGTTAATTTAAAGTCAGAATTATTTAAAACACCTAAATTTGGTGTAATCGTAGTAAACTCATAATCACCAATTTTTGCTTTTGAATTTGTTAATTGAGATATAAGTGTACTCTTGCCAGCATTAGGTAGACCAATAATAGCTAAATCAGAATAAATAGAGTAAACAAGTTTTATATCTAACTTTTGTCTTTTCTGACCTTGTTCACAGATTTGTGGATTAGGATTTCTTTTAGAAATAAGTTCAAAATTACCTCTTCCAGCTCTTGAGCCGTCAAGGACAGTATATGTTGAGCCGGATTCATGTAAATCTGCTTGAAGTATATTTCCAACAAAAACTTGTGTACCACTTGGTACTTCTATTTCTAGATTTTCACCATTTTTTCCATTTTGAAAATTTTTATTACCATCAGTCCCATTTTTTGCTTTAAGTGAACTTTTCGAAATTATATGAGAAAGATCATGAAGGTCAGAATTTACTTTTATATTTACAGATCCGCCTGTTCCACCAGAACCACCATTTGGTGATGACTTAGATGAAGAATTTTTAAAACTTACCGATCCTGATCCGCCAGCTCCAGAAAGAACTGTTAGATTGATTTCATCAACGAACATGAGTTCATTGCGGAATTACATTAATTAATTTTCGGCCATTTCTTGTTGAAAACTTAATAACACCATCTGACTTTGCAAATAAAGTATCGTCTCCACCTTTAGATACATTTTCACCTGGATGAATTTTGGTGCCTCTTTGTCTAACAACAATAGATCCTGCAGAAATTTTTTCACCATCATAAACTTTCGTACCAAGTCGTTTTGACTCTGAATCTCTTCCGTTCCTAGTTGAACCACCCGCTTTAGTTTTTGACATTACTCCTCCTCACTATCTTCAAGGCCTGCGATGTTTTTAATTTCAATAATCTTATTGTCTTCTCTATATCCCAAACGTCTTCTGTTTCCAGTTTTATTTTTGTATTGAAAAATACTAATCTTTTTTGATTTTGTCTGATCTAAGAGTTGAATTTCAACTTTAAAATTCTCAAGTTCTTTTTCTTCAGTGACAATCAACCCTTTCCGTGGGCTAACTAAAATTGGAGTTAGTGAAGTTTCAGAAAAACTATTTGAGACAACTAATTTATCTCCAATACTAACCCTTTCTTGTGAAGAGCCAATTTTTATAACAGCATATTTACTCATAACTCAACTACTCTACTACAGCTTCCGACTCAAGCAAACCATCTTCTATCGATTTGTTTGAAAATATATCATTAATAATTAATCCACGACCATTACATTTTTCACATTCATCTGAGAAGCTTTCGATTAATCCAGCAGCTACGTTTTTTCTAGTCATTTCAACTAGGCCAAGCCTTGAAATGTCAAATACTTGTGTTCTGGTCTTATCCTTTGCTAATTCTTGTTTAAATTTGTTTAATAAACTTTGCTGTTTTTTTATTGATTCCATATCTATAAAATCAATAACTATTATTCCGCCAATATCTCTTAATCTAAGTTGTCTTGCGATTTCTTCAGCTGCCTCAATATTGTTTTCATAAACTGTCTCTTCAAGGCTATTTTTTCCAACAAATTTACCTGTATTAACGTCTATAACAGTCAACGCTTCAGTAGGGTCAATAATAAGGTGACCACCAGAAGGTAACCATACCTTTCTATCAAGAGCCTTCTTAACCTGGTCTTCTATGTGGTATCTTTCAAATAAATTTAATTCATCCTGATAGTGGTCAACTATTCCAGCTATCTCTGGAGATGTTTCTTGGACATAATCTTTAATCTCTTCATACTGAGATTTTTTATCAATCAATAACTTCTTAAAAGTAGTATTTAAGTGCTCCCTAATAACTTTTAAAAATACATCTGGTTCTTGATGTATCAATTTTGGTGCGTCACCACTTTTATAATTGCTTACAGTCTCCCACTCTCCAACAAGCTTATCTACATCTACTTTTAAAGACTCCTCACTTACTCCTTCTGCAGCTGTCCTTACGATTACACCGAAGTTATTAGGTTTTATTTTTCTTATGATTCGATCTAATCTATCACGTTCATTATCTGACAAACGTCTTGAGATACCTTTAGTTTTTGAATTAGGAATCAGTACAAGATATCTTCCTGGTAGGGAAATTTGACCTGTTAAACGAGCACCCTTCTCACCCATAGCATCTTTAACAACCTGAACTAAAATTTCTTGTTCGGGTTTTAACAAGTTCTCAATTTTAGAAGTTTTAGTTGAGCCTTCAATATCCGCAACATAAACAACGCCGTTTTTTTCTTCTCCAAAGGAAACAAATGCGGCCTCCATTCCAGGTAAGACATTCTTAACCTTTCCTAAATAGATATTCCCTACTTTTGATTTTCCTGTGTTTTCTGATGAATAGTACTGAACTAAAGTTGGGCCTTCTAAAATAGCTACTTTAGAAACTCCATTTGATGAACTAATTAACATCTGCTTTTTTTCTACAGATGGTACAGGTAGAGGTGTTTCTCTGAACCAAGTAGGATTTTTTGATTTCCTATTTTGATTTCTACGATTTGATACAGAAGTAGTACCAGATTTAATTTTTACTTTTTGACCATTAAACCACTTAGTAGTGGTGTTGTCTAAATTATTACTTTTTCTGACTATTTTTGATTTCTTGAATAGACCAAACATTAAAACCTCCATGAAGACAATTATTAAAACTTAACATAAACAAAGAGTAGTAGTGTTTTAAACTTAAATCACAAGGTTATTCTCAATAAAAATTCTATTAATTATTCCAAAAATAGAAGATATTGCAATTATTGATGAACCTCCCAGGCTCAGTAGTGGAAAGGGGTCGCCAGTCAAGGGGATTAATCCCAAAACTGTTGCTAAGTTAATAAAAATTTGAAGATATAAAAGTATTATGAAGCCTGAAAGCAAAAACTTCTCAAAATTTGAATCAGTTTTAGTTATAAGTGAATATACCCTTAGTCCAAAAATTGCCCAAAAACTTAAAAGGACTACACAGCCCAAAAAACCAAATGACTTAGAATATGATGAAAAAATAAAATCAGTTGTTTGAACTGGAACAAATATATCAATATTGCTAGTGTTGGATAAATTTTCTCCTAAAAAACCACCCAAAGATATTTGCAAACGGCTTTGTTGCTGAGAAAAATCTTTAACTTCATTCGAATAAAAATCAGTAATTCTCTCTATTTGAAAAGTATTTACTAAATTAAATTCTAAAAGTACAAAAAACAAAACAAATATGAGCAGTGAAAATGCTGCCAAATTTTTAATCTTTACATCTGTTAGAAAAAAAAGGAACAATACAAGCAATATCAGTATTACAGTAGTTCCTAAATCTGGCTGTATGTAAATTAATAAAAGATTAGTAATTACTAAACCTATTGTAAAAATATTATTACTCTTCATAGAGAGTGCGTTTGCGATAAATATTACAAATATAACTTTTGTGAATTCAGATGGCTGAAAGTCAAAAATTCCTAAGTCATAACGTCTTCTGGCACCTAAACTTTCTTCAGTGAACAATACTCCCAGTAACAAAATAGTTGAGGAAACCATGAGAACTGTACTTAAAGATACTATGTTACTTATGGGAATATAGGTAAAGAAGAAAAATACAAACAATCCTAAAATTGTAAATATAATTTGCCGCACAAGGATATTTTCAAGATTAAATGAAAGTTCAGATGTTATATTGAACAAGGTAAACCAAGAAATAACATTAAAAATAAGATATTGGAATATCACATAAATATTGGTACCTTCTGGTCCTAATAAAGTTATCTTTCTATTTATCATTCAGTAATTTCTCCAAACTCTACAGGTGTTAACTCAGATTCTCTTAAATGCTGAATTATTCTTCTAGATATCGGAGCGGCAACAGCACTTCCAGATCCACCTTCTTCGACAACAGTAACTACGATGTACATAGGATTTGAAATAGAGTCAACCCCCACAAACCATGAAGTATTATTTAACTCTCCTGAGTTTTGAGCAGTCCCTGTTTTTCCACCTATATCAAATATCTGATCTCCCATAATTTGAAAAGATCGATATGCCGTACCACCTGGATTAGTAACTAGATTTAAATCATTTAATAAAAATTGAACAAATTCATCACTGATATTAATATTTTCAATATTTCCATTCGGGCTCTCTGGTGATACGAAAGGTGCTGATTTCTTGCCTGTTAATAAAGTTCTATATGCGTTAGATACCTGAACGGGAGTTGTAGTTATTGCTCCTTGTCCGATAATCAAATTCATAAGATCTCCACCTAGCCAACCTTCTGGTCTAACTAATTCTGGCCTTGAAATAGTCCATTCCTCAAATAATTCACGGTCCGGCACAACTCCCTCTTTCTCAAATGGTAAATCTATATTTGAAAGAGAGCTAAATCCTAACTGTTTAGAGTAATCTTGCAGAAGAGCTTCTGAATCAGTATTGCCAAATGTTCTCCATATTTTTAATGCAATATCCCAAAAGTAAACATTGCAGGACTGTTTCATTGCTTGACTTAAATTAACTTTCCCATGGCCATCAGATTTCCAATCTTGATACACCTGCTTTGAACCATCATCAAAACCGAAAGAAAGACTTCCTTCACAATCAATATAATCTTGAGCGTTTAATGCTGTTTCAGGGAAAATTCCTTCATTTAAAGCAAGCCAATAAGCTACTACTTTAAAAACTGAGCCTGGAGGGTACAATCCTTGAATTGCAAAATTATTAAAAGCTTTAGTTCTATTTAGCTGTTTAAAGTCAAATTCAGAGATTCCTAGTACAAATTGATTTGGATCAAAGTCAGGAAGAGATACCATAGAAACAATTTCCCCGGTATCAATTTTTTGAACAACAACTGCTCCCCTCTCTATTAAATTTATAGTTTCAAAATTTTTATTTGCTAAAGTAATCCCCTCTTGTAGTGACTCTTTTACAATATTTTGAGTTTCAGTATTTAACACAAGTTGAATGTCTCTTCCAGGTACTGAGGGCTTTATTTCTACAATGTTTCCGTTTTGAACAATAACTTCTGAGGCTATACCACTTATAGTATTTTCGTAATATCTCTCTAATCCAGTCTTTCCTACTGTCTCGTTGTTAATAGAATTTGGGTAATCATTTTGTTCATCTTTATTTGGCTTCCCTACATATCCAATTGCATGAGAAAAAAGTTCACTGTATGGATATGTTCTTGTTGGTAAATTGAATACCTCAAAAGCTTCATAGTTTAAAATCCTTAACCTTATATCTGCGTTATATTCAGAAAGATTAATTATTTTAGTAAACACATCACTAGTCTTGAAAAATTCGTCGATTTCTGATGTAGTAATATCTTTAAAATTAAATTGAAGAAGTTGAACATATATATTTTTATTGTCATCATTTATTTTTCTAAGATTTAAAAACAAATATGGTTCGAGATCACTAATAGCTAATTTATTACCATTAATATCATATATTTCTCCCCTTGCAGCTGGTATATAAAATACTTCAAAATTTTGATTTTTAATTTGTTGAGCATTTTCTTCATTATCTAGAATCTGTAAGGCAAATAAATCACTAAATATTACGAGTAAAAATATAGAAAATAATAAAAAAACAAAGTTTAATCTATATTTATTAAACACGGAAACTCATTACTCTTTTTAATAATAAAAATAATAAATAATTTACAAAAATAGAAAGAGTAATAGCGGGAACAAAATTAAAACTCACAATATTTGGAATGTTGTAAATTATATAATTAAGACTAAAAATAAAAATTAATTTGAAGTTAAAATCAAATAATTTTTCATGAAAATAATTTACTGATAATGAGACTAATAAAAAAACTATCGTATATACACCTAAATAATTTTCACTCAAAAATATGTCATAAGTAAGACCCGCACCCATAATTGGAAAAATATTTTTATTATTAAATCTCGTTATTGAAAATATAAATAAAAGCACAAAAAAAGGAGACAATGATAAGTACTTATTATAAATTATTAAATTTAAAAAATTTTCAACTAGCAAAGTAATTGAAAAAAATATGAAGTTTGTTATTGAATATAATAAGATCATTTTGACTTTGGTATGAACAATTGAGTGTTAAAAGTGAAAATATTTGAAAAGTTAAAAGATGAGTTTATCTGATTATTAACTAATTCAAAATTGATAGTTCTAGTATCTATAACTGGGAATTTACCAGAGTGTTTATATGAAATATCTGTAAATAAAAAGTCTATATCAGTATTAAATGTCAAAATATTAATTGAAGAAAGGGAGAGTTGGTTGCCATCAGATGAGAGTAGGTATTCATTATTATACTTATCGATTAGTTGAATCTTGAAATTCTGTGATAAAAAGGTCTCCAATATAGAATAAGAATAGAAAACTTCTCTTAAATAACCAACAACATAACCTCTATCATCTAAGACTAGCTCTCCGTTTTGAAAATTTTGATTTGTTCCTCCTGAAATCAAAAATTCATTTGATGCATTTTTAATAATTAATGAGGTTTCAATAAAATTTAAGCTATTAAAATTTTTGATAAGTGAAATATTTTCGAAAGATTCTATTTTTTCTTTTAAAGAGCTGTTTTCAATTTCTAAAGCTCTGAGGGATTTTACTTCCTGCTCTAACCTTATATTTTCAGATACTAGTTCTGCTCTAGATGTTAATAGGGAGTTGAAAGAATCAATATAAGTTGATTCAAAAAAATTTAGATTAAATTCAAAAGTTAAAGACTTCGGAATGTAACTCGATACTTCTTTATTCGAAAAATAATCAACAAAGATTAAAAGACTGCTTAGAAATATAAAAAGAATATATAGCACATAATTTCTTCTTGCTCTTGATTGGTTATCTAACATTGAATTAATTTGGTTTTGGAGAAGATTTTAATATAGTTTTATAGTCTTGAAATCTTTCTAAACATATGCCAGAACCAATAACTACTGAGCTCAATGGATCTTCGGAAGTATTTATTGGAATGCCTAAATCTTCAGCAATCTTTTTATCCATTTTTTTAAGTAAAGAACCTCCACCAGTTATCCAGGCTCCATCTTTATCAATATCTGAAACTAATGCTGGAGGGGTTTGGGATAACGAAAGTCGTATAGCCTCAACTATATTATTAACTACAGGTGATAGTGCATTTCGTACATCACTAGCCTCTAAAAGTACTTGTTTCGGTATGCCTTTTACAATATCCCGACCTGTTACTGTAACTTGTGGTTCCCTATCGAACTTATATGCAGATCCAATTGCATGCTTAATACTTTCAGCAATACCTGAATCAATAAGTATTTGATGTTCGGATCTCAACCAGTCTATTAAAACTTCTGTCATGTCTTCACCACCAACTCGGACCGAGTTTGCATTTACAATATCTCCCATTGAAATTACAGCTATTTCTGTAGTGCCCCCACCGATATCAATTATCATATTTCCGTAAGGTTCAAAAATGTTTAAACCACTACCAATAGCTGCGGCCATTGGTTCTTCAACAGTAAATACTTCAGATGCTCCGGTAGCATGTGCTGCAGTTTCTATTGATCTCTGTTCAACGCTTGTAACGCCGTTTGGAACACATATTACAATTCTTGGTCTTGAATATGCTCTTCCAATTGCTTTTGTTAATAATGTCTTAACTAATTCTTCGGCCATTTCAATTTCTGAAATAACTCCATCCCTTAATGGCTTAATTAACTCTATAGAGTCTGGAACTCGCCCAACAAGTTTTTTTGCTTCTTTTCCAATAGTAATTACAGAGTTATCATTCTTATTAACTGCCAGTAAAGTGGGCTCGTCAATTACTACACTCACTCCTTTAACGTATATAAGAGTATTTGCTGTCCCTAAGTCAATAGCAATATCATTGCCACCAAACAAAGTTCTTCTTAAATTTAAACCAGCCATGTATACCTAGATTAATCTATTAAAGGTACATTTAAAATTTTTTATTCTGAAAAGAATAAATTTAGCTCTCTCTCAGCACTTGTATCAGAATCAGAACCATGGACAACATTTTGATCAAGTTCTGTAGCTAAATCTCCTCTAATCGAGCCTGGGGTAGCATCAGAAGGGTTTGTTGCACCCATCAAATTTCTAATTTGTGCCACAACATTTTCTCCCTCAACTTGCATTGCAACAACCGGACCGCTTGTTATAAACTCAACTAAATCATTAAAAAATGGTTTATCATTATGTTCTCCATAATGTTCCGCAGCAAGTGATTTTGATATCATCATCATCTTAATTTTGGTAATTTTAAAACCTTTTTTCTCTACCCTAGAGATGACCTCTCCAATGAGGTTTCTTTTTACTCCATCTGGTTTTATCATAAAAAATGTTTTCATTATATATCCTTTTTAAACTCCCCAATTAAATATAAACTACCTAGTAATATAGAAGGATTTTTATTTTCTATAAATTTCTTTAAAGACACAATTTGATACCTGTGTTGAATTTTATCCAAATGTTCAGCAATCTTAGCAACTTTTTGTTGTTCGAAAAAAGTGTTGTCCTGAATTAAATTAATTCTATAATTTGTATCTTTTGTGATTAAATTTAGAATTTCACGATAGTCTTTCCCTTTTTTGAACCCTAAAAACAAATCAATGTATGGTGATTGATTCATTCTATTAAAATCTGCCAAAAGACAACGAATGCCTTCAAGATTATGTGCTCCATCAATTATTTTTAGAGGTTCATTTTGAAGAATTTCGAATCTTCCTGGATTATTAGGAAGTTCTATATTCATTAACTCATCAAAAGTAATCTCTTCAAGAAGTGAATCAAGAGTCATCACGGAAAGAAAATGGTTTTTTTCTACAGTAGAAATTTTATTTATATTGATTTCTTTTGATTGAAGATAATCCCGAAGGTTATTAACTAGCTTTATATGGTTATAGTCCGTATTAATACTATTGATTAATTCTTCTGATATGTCACCAGTAAACAACCTATCTATATTTTTAGAAATATAGATTTTCTGTCGCAATATCTCTTTTAGTTCATTACCTAGTAACTCAGTATGATCATGGGAGATTGAAGTTAATACCACCCTTTTACTTTGAATGATAGATGTCGTATCATAAAGTCCACCTATGCCCGCTTCGCAAATAAAGTAATCTAAATCGTTATTAAGAAATATCTTGCATGCAATTAAGAAAAGTGATTCAAAATAACCCAAATTTAAATTATTCTTACGTTCAAATAACTGGAGATTTTCCAAAAATTCACCATAAGATAAATTTTCTTCAGTACTTATTCTTTCTTTAAAATCAACTAAATGAGGAGACGTAAATACCAGAGATTTGAGATTTAGGGAAGTTAATAAATTATGAATATTCCATGCTGTGGACGACTTACCATTTGTACCAACTAACGAAATTGAATTATTTTGTAATATTTCTAACTCATTTTCAGAAAAAAAGGAGCCAATTTGATTTAAATTCTTATTCCCTTTTTTATTAGATTTCTCATGTAGATAAGATTCTAAAGTACTCACTTATCGAATGATGAAAGGGTTTCTTCAATAGTTGCAATTTCAGAAGTTAATGTTTTAACATTTTCTTTTTCAGCTATGACTAGCTCTTGTTTAGCATTATTGATAAATTTATCATTTGATAATCTTTTTTCAGAAACTAATAAAGAGTTTTTTATTTTATCCATTTTATTATTAAGTCGCTTTCTCTCACTTTCAATATCAATATACTTACTTGCTAAAACTTCAAATTTAAACTCACCAGATTGAAACACTAAAGTTATTTCATCTGAATCTAAAGATGTACCTGATTCTAAGATTTTTACTTTAGCAATTCTTTCTAGCTGAAATATAAACCATTCAGAATATTGCTGTTGGGGGGAAAGTTCAATTAAAAGATTATTCTTAAGATTGTAATTATTTTTAAAATTTCTAATTTGATTTATAATATTTTTTAACTCATCAACTTCATAAAGAACAGTTTCATCTATAGTAATTTTGTCTGGCCAATCATTATCAATAAGAAGATCATCGTTAAATGTAGACCATATTTCTTCTGTAATATGGGGCATTGCTGGATTAAGTAACTTTAAAGATTCAGTAAATACAGTAAAAAGAACAGACTGTGTTTCACATTTAGTATTTTCATCTTCAATTAAGTTTTTTGAAAATTCAAAATACCAATCAAACAAATCAGACCAAAGAAAATTATACAATAATTTATAAGCATCGGATATCTTATAGTTATCAAATAGCTCATTGAATTGTTCGATACATTCATTAAATTGACTAATAATCCATCTATTTTCAACTAATTTCACTTGATTTAAAGTTTTGTTTTCAAAATTTTCTGTATAGATGTGAACAAATTTTGATGCATTCCAAACTTTATTTCCAAATTTTTTTGCTGCTTTTGTCCACTCTTCATCAAAAGGTACATCTTGTCCCGGGTTGGCCTTTTCAATCAAAGAAAATCTCAATGCATCAGCTCCATGTTTTTCAGATAGTTCTAAGGGATCCATTGTGTTGCCTAAACTTTTAGACATTTTTCTCCCTTGAGAATCACGTACTAAGCCATGAATCAAAATATCATTAAAAGGAATCTGATTCATTGAATAGATTCCCATCATAATCATTCGAGCTACCCAGAAGAAAATAATATCAAAACCAGTTACAAGGAGAGTAGTTGGATAATACGACGATAAATCATTTGTCTCTTCAGGCCAGCCGAGAGTACTAAATGGCCATAGGGCAGAAGAAAACCAAGTATCAAGAACATCTTCATCTTGTTCTAAGCTTATTTCTTTACCAAGTTTGTATTTTTCCCTAACATCTTCCTCACTTAAACCAACATAAACATTATTACTAGAATCATACCAAGCAGGTATTCTGTGCCCCCACCACTGCTGTCTAGATACACACCAATCTTGAATATTGTACATCCATTCAAAGTAGGTTTTTTCCCAATTTTTAGGGATAAATTTTATATCTTCTTCT
>Ga0102963_1001068_pt1 | contig 11964 bp, 4 predicted proteins | sample SalPon2_C_H2O_MG_2_FD_84522 | JGI IMG/M metagenome (GOLD analysis project Ga0102963, IMG submission 84522) | Salt pond water microbial communities from South San Francisco under conditions of wetland restoration - Salt Pond MetaG SF2_C_H2O_MG | ecosystem: Environmental > Aquatic > Non-marine... | reverse complement strand
TTCCTTACTGTCCTATTTGATATTTTTGTTATTAAAAATTAAAAACTATTATTAATTCTGTTTCATAAAAATAAAAAATAAATCGGGAAAAACTTTTGCACTTTTTTTGCACTTTTTTAATTTGCTTGATTGATCTTAGAAAAGTTTTTTAAAAATTTAGTTTTTTTTGTCAAAATTTGTAGTTATATTTTTTGTAGTTAATATTATAAAAATTGAAAAATATTTTAATTAAAGATTAAGAATATCTAAGTTTATAAAGACTACTAATATAAACTGATATTATGAGTGACGTCGAATGTTTTAACTATCCTCGTCCTGATAATATTAGATTAGAAGATAATAATAAACCATTAAGATTTCAAATAGTAGATTTCTTTGTTCCAGAAAATGATAGATCAAGAAGAGAATTAAATAGAATACCAGAGAAAAGAGAAGAAATAGATTATAACGAAGAACCACCAGAATATACTGTAAGACTATTTGGAAGTACAGTAGAAGGGTATTCAGTTTCTGCTGAAATCACAGGGTATAAACCGTACTTTTATATCAAAGTTCCAGAAACAATTATAAAAAATATTAAGAAAAGTAATAATAAAAATGGGTTAAAAGCTTTATCACAAGACTTTAAAAATTATTTATTATTTGAATCTTATACAAATAGGTATAATAAAAAGACTAAAATTATTTCAAACTATTATAGAAATCATTTAGTGTCAGTTAGAACAGAGATAAAAAAAGAGTTTATGGGATTTACAAATAATGAAGATTTCTATTTTTTGAAAATAAAAGTAAAATCACAGAAACTGTTTAATACTCTAAAATACTTCTTTAACGATCCTCCTGAAGAGTTTTTCGAAAGATGGGGAAATGAGATATTCCGTTTATACGAATCTAACATAGATCCTATGTTAAGATTTATTCACGATAAAAATATTTTACCTTGTGGATGGATTGAAATACCTGCAAAAATGTATTCTATTTTAGCAAATAGTTGTGATGATGACTCGTATTGTAGAACTACATTCACAGTAGAAGCAGATCAAAATTATTTGAAACCTTTGTCTGTTAATAGTACAGCTCCAATTACAATAGTATCTTTTGATATTGAATGTACCAGTAGTCATGGAGATTTCCCTGTTGCTATTAAAGATTATGGAAAACTTGCAAAAGATTTGATAACAATTTCAAAGAATATTAGATATACAAAAGAAGAATTAATAAAATGGATTATGGATGCCTATTCAAAGGAAGTTGTTATTACAGGAGATTGTAAGATACATCAATTATATACTATTAATAAAGTCAGTTTGGAACAGGTTGAAAGGAAATTAAGATATATAATGGATGATATTATTTCGTTAATGAAAGAAACATCAAATATTACTTATGATAATGAAGAAAAGGAAGAATCATCTGTTGATAAAAAGAAAGAGATTTATTATGAAACAATAATAAAAAATAAATTAACGTGGAAAAATAAAGCCTCAAAAGTACCTTATCTTCCAAAATTACAAGGAGATGCTATTATTCAAATTGGAACAACAGTCCATAAATATGGAAGTGATGAAATTATATACAAGAATATAATATCATTGAATAGTTGTTCTAAAATACCAGGAACAGAAGTGCAACATTATAAAACAGAAGCAGAAGTATTAAAAGCTTGGAAAAACTTGATTATAATGTTAGACCCTGATATTTTAATGGGATACAATATCTTTGGTTTTGATATGCCGTATATTTGGGAACGCTCTCAAGAATTAGATATAGAAGATTACGGTATTGGATTTGGAAGATATGGAGAACGGGAATGTGTATTATACGAACAAAACTTATCATCAGCTGCTTTAGGAGATAATATCTTAAGATACTTCGATTTGGATGGAGTAGTATTAGTAGATATGTATAAAGTGATGCAGAGAACTCCTTTGGATTCTTATAAATTAGACTTTGTAGCTCAACTATATTTGGGTGATAAAAAGGAAGATTTGAAACCATATGAAATCTTTGAAAGGTTTAAAGGAAATGCAGATGATAGAAAAGTAATTGCAGAATACTGTATTCAAGATTGTGCTTTGGTAAATAGATTGTTTCATAAATTAAAGGTATTGGAGAATAATAATGCGATGGGTAATGTATGTTTGGTTCCTCTAAGTTATTTGTTTATGCGTGGTCAAGGTGTAAAGATTTTCAGTCTTGTAGCACAGTTCTGTAAAAATGAAAATCACGCTATACCAGTATTAAGAAATTATGGTGACGAAGAAATTGAAGATGAAAGTGGTTATGAAGGTGCTATTGTTTTAAATCCTATGGAAGGTATGTATCTTGAAGATGCTATAACAGTTCTAGATTACTCTTCACTATATCCAAGTTCTATGATTGAAAGAAACTTATCACACGACTGTTACGTAAATAATCCAAAATATGATAATATTCCTGGTGTAAATTATGTTACAGTTACGTATGATATATATGAAGGTGTTGGTGATAAAAAGACAAAAGTAGCAGAGAATAAAAGTAAGTTCGTGCAATTACCAAATAATGAAAAAGGGATTATTCCTCGTATTTTAATGAAACTTCTAACTCAAAGAAAAAATACTCGTAAAAAGATGGAATATGAAACAATAACTTTAAAAGATGGAAATAAGTTTAGTGGTTTGATAACAAAAAAAGATAATGGAGAGAATGTAATTACAGATTTTGATTTGAAAGAATCGTGGAGTTTCAAAGATGAAGATATAGTTTCTCGTGAAGAAACATATAATAATTTTGAAAAGGATGTATTCGATGCTTTACAACTAGCATACAAAGTAACAGCAAACTCTCTGTATGGACAGATTGGTAGTCGTGTAAGTCCAATCTATCTAAAAGATATTGCTGCTTGTACGACTGCTACAGGAAGAGAGCGTATTATGATGGCAAAGGAGTATGTAGAAAAGAATTATGATGCGACAGTTATATATGGCGATAGTGTTATGCCATATACACCAATTACTTTAAAACGTAATAATAAAATTATTATTACTACGTTTGAAGAAATTGAAGGCGACTGGAAATCTTATGAAGAGTTCAAACCTTTTGATACAAATCGAACAGATAAGGAACAAATAAATCCAATTGATATGGAAGTATGGACACCAAATGGATGGAGTAAGATAAAAAGAATTATAAAACATAAAACTACAAAAAAAATATATCGTGTTTTAACTCACACAGGATTAGTAGATGTAACTGAAGATCATAGTTTATTGGATATAAATGGTGAAAAAATAAAACCAAATGAATGTACTGTTGGAACAGAGTTATTACATTCACAACCAGATATTAAAACTGTTATTGATTATAATAATTTAGAACAAGCATATATATATGGTATATTTGTAGGTGATGGATCTTGTGGATGTTATAACTATGAATACGGTAATAAATACTCTTGGGCTATTAATAATAAGGATATAAACTTATTGGAAAAGTGTAAAAATATACTAGAAAAATTAGAAGGAATACCTTTCAAAATACTTAATACAATAGAAAGTTCTAACGTTTATAAATTGTGTCCGTCAAAAGGGGGATATTATAGTATTAAACGTCTTGTATCTAAGTATCGTAATAAGTGTTATATTGGAAAAAATAAAGTCGTACCACAAGAAATATTAAATAATGATAATGAAAATATTTTAGAAAGTTTTAGAAAAGGATTATTTGATAGTGACGGTAATCGTAAAGAGAATATTAGTAAAGGATGCTTACGTATTGATACCAAAAATCAATTAACAGCTCAAACTTATGTAATATTACTACAAAGATTAGGGTATAATATTTCAATTAATACAAGAAAAGATAAACCTAATATATATAGAATTACATACACACATTCAAAGCAAAGAAAATCACCTAATAAAATAAAAAAAATAGAATTACTACACGAAAATTATTATGGATATGTTTATGATATCGAAACAGAAGAAGGTATATTTCACGGAGGTATTGGAAATCTAATATTAAAGAATACGGATTCCATATTCATCAAGTTCAATCACCAGAATGCTAACGGAACTCCTATAAAAGGTCGAGAAACATTAGCACTTGGTATTAAAGCAGGGCAACGTGCTTCAGATGATATTAATAAAATTTTACCACCTCCACAAAATCTGGAGTATGAAAAGACTTTCTTTCCGTTCATTATCTTTTCAAAGAAGAGATATGTAGGATTATTATATGAAGATGACCCAAATAAGAAACCAAAACAGAAGTCTATGGGTATTGTATTGAAAAGAAGAGATAATGCACCAATTGTAAAGAAAATTTACGGAGGTATTATTGATATTCTATTGAATAAATATGACTTAAATGCTTCTGTAGAGTTCTTACAAAATGAACTACAAAAGTTAATAAATGGTGAATATCCTTTAGAAGATTTAATTATTACTAAGACTTTGAAAGGTAATTATAAAGATAGAACAAAGATAGCTCACTGTGTATTGGCTGATAGAATGGGAGAAAGGGATCCTGGTAATAAACCTCAAATAAATGACAGAATTCCTTATGTTTATATTAAAACAGAAGGAGAAGTAAAATTACAAGGTGACCGTATTGAGTTTCCAGAATATATAATTGATAATAATATTACGCCAGATTATCAATTCTATATTACAAATCAGTTAATGAAACCAATTTGTCAGATCTTTGCTTTGTGTGTTGAAAAATTACCAAATTATCCTTATGGAGAAGATCATTGGGAGAGATGGAATGAAGAATTGAAAGATAATGCTATTTACAGTTCAAGTGAATTAAAGAGGAAAAATAGGATATCTGCTTTAAAGGAACAAGAAGTAGAAAACTTGCTATTCTCTCAGTTTATTGATAAAAAGAAAAGAAACACTAATTTGCCGTCTTTAAAAACAAAATCAACAAAAAAGAAACAAATAGTAGAACACGAAATATCAGAAGATGCACCAAAATTGGTTCAAGAGATATTTGATATCAAAGCAGATAAGATAACTAAAGAGAGGGCATCTTACTGTGTAGATATTAAATTATATATGAATAATGAAATTGTATATACAAATATATTTAAAAAACCTAAAAGCAATAAAGGACTTATTTTAAATAAAAACGAGTTCATAACTCAAAGGATGGTAGTAGCTATTAAAGAAATTTCAAAAAATAAAGAATATGTTTCTATGATTGAAAATAAAGGACTTTATTTAGGCGTAAATAAGACTTATAAAAATTATTTATCTAAAGCAATAGATGCTTTAAATAATAATACAGATATGCCATTTGAAGAGGAATTAAAAAAAGCGGAAGAAGAATTAGATACAGAGAAATTGAAAGAATTGCATATAATTCAACATACTTCGATTTTACCAGGTTATCTTTCAAATATAAAATATAAGTATATTTAAATAAAGTTTAATGCAAGTAATTCAGCCATCAATGTCATCATATTTATACACAATAACAAGAACACTAGATATTAATAACAAGAACCCATATATTGTAAATATATTGCAAGAGGACGATACAATAAAAACAGCATTTTTATCTTTCAATAGAAGACAAGATGCTGTATTTTTTGCGAATACTTTACAAAGTTATAGAGAAAGATTTGATGTGTATCCAGGTAATACATTTAATTATATAAGACCTTTAGAAATAATAATTCCAAGAGATACAGATGTAAATGAATTATATAAAGAAGATAATTCAGATTTAGAAATAAATAAAATTTTAGAAATGGAATTATATATGACTTCTGCCGAGAATATGACTAATTTGATGATAGTAGATTCTTTAGATGTTACAACATATTCTTTTAGACTTATAAATTTTGATATTCCATTAAAAACTCAAGAGTCATATTTAGAAAATAAAATAACCTTAGATTAAATTTTTTTATTATTAAAAATATATTTAAACTTATTAGAACGTAGTAATATAGATATTAATAAATGGAATTAGAAAAAGATATGTATAAATTAATTGATTTATATTTTAAAGAACATTTTTATCCATTCACTAAACATCATATAGATAGTTACAGAGAGTTTTTAAGAAAATATGTTCCAGATATTATTAAAACTTACAATCCAATTACTATGTTAAAATTTATGAAACATAAAGAAAATGAACTAGAACTAAAAGTTGAATTATTTGTTGGAGGTAAAGATGGTAATAATATTTATATTGATAGACCAACTATTTTAGATGATAATGATAATCCAGTAATATTAACACCACAAGATGCAAGATTAAAAAATTTAACTTATAATGCAAATATATATGCTGATATAGTAATTCGTTATGAAATAGCCGGTAAGAAAGAACCTATAGAGAAAATTTTTCAACATATATTGATTGGTCAAGTTCCTTTAATGGTTCATTCAGACGGTTGTATATTATATAGACAGGGTACTCAAGTTTTAAAAGCATTTGACGAGTGTATATTTGATGAAGGAGGTTATTTTATAATTGACGGTAAAGAGAAAGTAATTATTTCTCAAGAGAGAATGGTAACAAATCGTTTATTCATAGAAAAATCAAAGGATCCAAGAATATCTTATAGGGGGTGGATACGTTCAGCAACAGAAAAAGGAGAATCTTCATTATTACCAAAAATGATAGAGATGCTTTTATGGGGTCCAAAACCATTAGATACAGATGAATTACAAGAAATGGAAGAAGAAGATGAAGATGAAAAAATAGTAAGTAAAAAACTATCATATAATCCAAACACTATAACTATTAATATTCCTGGTATTACTGGAAGTGTAGATATGTGTGTATTATTTAGGGCTCTTGGAGTAGAGAGTGACAAATCTATAATAGAACATATTATAGGTAATACAAATAATATGCCAGAACAATACGTAGATTTTCTATTATCATCAATAAACGTAAGTAGTAAGATAGAAGGCTTTCCCTATACACAAACAGAAGCTATAGAACAATTAAAGAACAAAGTAAAATATAAATCAAATGAGCATGTGCATACAATTTTAACAAATGATGTTTTCCCAAATATGGGAATAGATTATCATTCAAAAGCAAGATATTTAGGTTATTTGATAAAACAGATGATGGATATGATTTTAGGGGTAATTCCTGAAGCAAATAGAGATAATTTTGGATATAAAAGAATAGATTTAAGTGGTTTGTTACTATCTCAATTATTTAATAATATCTATAAACGTTTCCGTAAAAATTGTAGAGACTTATTAGATCAAGAGTATCATTACGGACCAACAAGAAATACAGGTAATTTTGAAGATATGGTTAGAATGAATAATATTCATAAAATTATATCATCAAACTTTATAACAGAAAGATTAAAACGTTCTTTAAAAGGTTTATGGGGATCATCAGACTTAGATGAATCACAAGAGAAAGTTCAAGATTTATCAAGAATAAGTTATTTAAGTTTCTTATCAAATTTGCGTAGAGTAAATACTCCTTTGGATAGAAGTATTAAAATTACAGGACCACATAAATTAAACGCTCAACAGTGGGGTATATTATGTCCTTTTGAAAGTCCAGATGGTGAATCAATCGGGTATTTAAAGAATATGGCTTTATTATGTCAAGTATCATTTGGAACAGACCCATATGATTTAATAGAAAAGGATGATAATATAATAAAAGATTTGGATATTATTCCATTAAAACTATTAACGAGTGTATTAAGTAATACTCTAACAAAAGTATTTATAAATGGTGAATGGATTGGGTGTGTTGAAAATCCTGGTGATTTTACAAATAAGTTTAGATTACTTAGAAGAAATGGTTTAATAAATATTTTTATTTCAATTTCTTGGAATATTCAATTAAATGAAATAAGAATATATACAGACCCTGGTAGAGGTTCAAGACCATTATTAATAGTAAAAAAAGAGAAGGTGTTATATTTAGAAAAACAAAAAGAAGTATCTTGGTTTGATTTAATATTTGGAACTTTATTACCATCGAGTATAAGAAATGAAAGTTTATATTATCGTAGTGAATATCAATCTCCATTTAAGATACCTCAATTAAATAAATTAAAGAGGGAAGAAGTTTGGAAAGAATTAGAAAAAACACAAGGAATGATTGAGTATGTAGATATTGAAGAAGAAGATACTATGATGATATCTATGTATCAAAAAGATATTACAGCATATACTACACATTTAGAGATACATCCATCAAGTATTCTAAGTGTAGTAACAAATAATGTTCCATTTGCGAATAGAAACTCTGCTCCAAGATTAATTTTCTATGGAGCACAAAGCAAACAAGCGATTGGAACATATGCTACAAACTTTACAAAGCGTTTTGATACACAAGGTTATGTGATGCATTATTCTCAAAAACCGTTAGTAACAACAAAGAATAGTCATTATATTAAAACAGATCAAATACCAGCAGGATATAATACAATTGTGGCAATAGCAACTTATAGTGGTTACAATCAAGAAGATGCAATTATAATAAATAAGAACTCAGTAGATAGAGGTTTATTCCAATTAACATCGTATAAATCATATTCTTCACAAGAAAAATCAACAAACAATTATGAATATACAACAATCGCAAATCCTTTATATTTAAAGGAAAAAGAAAAAGTAGATATTAAAAACTTAAAAAAGGAAAGTCATTATCAATTATTAGATAAAGAAGGGGCTATTATACCAGAATCATTTGTTGCAAAGGGTTCAGAACAATGTGTGATAGGTCTTGTAAATGTAAAAGAAGAAGTGAAGGAAGTAAGAAGAGGAGTTCGTATTGAAACACAAACAGTAAAAACTTATACAGATGCTTCAATATTTACAGGTATTCATCATTATGGGTCTATAGATAAGGTATATATAGAACATTCTGGTGAAAACACAGATTATAACAGGGTTTGTAAAGTTCGCTTCCGTAAAGTAAGAAGACCTGAACCAGGAGATAAACATTGTAGTCGTCACGGACAAAAAGGTGTAATAGGTATGATATTACCAGAACAATATATGCCTTTTACAAAAGATGGTATAGTTCCAGATATAATTATTAATCCCCATGCTATACCAAGTCGTATGACGGTAGGACATTTAGTAGAATGTGTATTTGCGAAGGTATGTAGTTTAGAGGGAACAACAGGTGATGGTAGTGTGTTTATTCCATTAGATTTTGATAAGGTAGGGTCAGAATTAGAGAAGAATAATTTTGAAAAGCAAGGTAATGAGATTTTATATAATGGAATGACAGGACAACAAATCCCTACCGAAATCTTCATAGGACCAACTTATTACTTACGTTTGAAACATATGGTTGCTGATAAGATTCATAGTAGAGATAAGGGACCTAAAGACCAATTGACAAGACAACCTAAATCAGGTAGAAGTAATGAGGGTGGATTAAGAATAGGAGAAATGGAAAGAGATGTATTATTATCATATGGATTCTCACAATTCTTAAAGGAAAGTATGATGGAACGTTCAGATAAATTTTCTTGGAGTGTATGTAAAAATTGTGGTGTAATAGCAGTATATAATGCTAACAGAAATATAGCATATTGTAATAAATGTAATTCACAAGATATTGCGAATGTAGAAACACCATACAATTTCAAATTACTAATACAAGAATTACAAACTATGGGATTAGAACCAAAGATAATAGTTGAAGATTTTGAAGAAGAATACGATATAAAACAAGAAGATATTATGATAGGAGGAGATATAGGAGTAGATACAGTAGGAGATACATTTAATAAACCAATTAATATAAAAGCAGAAATAACATTAAAAATGGAAGAGGATGAAGAAAATGAAGAGGAAAACGAAGAGGAAAACGAAGAGGAAAACGAAGATGAAAACGAAGTTATAGATGATGATGATGATGATGATGGTGATGATGATGATGATGATGATGATGATGATGATGATGATGATGATGACAATAATTTATTTGAAGATAACTTAGATAAAGATGAGTATAATGAAGATGAAGAAAAAGAAGAAAAAGAAGAAAAGAAAATAGTAGATGAAGTAAATAAGAATTATAAACGTGGTGATAATAATATAATATTGCAAGATATTTCTATAGATAGTGGAGATGATAACGAAGAAAGTTATAATACAGAAAAAGAATACAATAGTATTAATAAAGAAGATAGTAAATTAGATAAGAGTAATAATATAAAAGTAATAGAAATATAAATAAAACAATCTTTTTTTTTCATTTTCATTAATTAGAAGACTATATATATGATTCAGTTATTATTAGTATTAATAACATTAATTGGATTAGTTGCTGCAGGAACTTATTTTTACTTTGACATAACAAAACATAAAGACGAAAATGAAACAGATTTCGCAAAAGTTGATAAAGATATTAGAGTAGAAAAGAAAGATCGGTTATCAAACTTAAAATATATTGTAGATCAAATTAATACTACACATACAGAAATGGATAAAGACCATTTAGATAAGATAGATGAAACTTATGAAAAAGTAGAAACAGGTTTTGGTTCAATAATAAAAACAACTGATGCTGAAAACAAAGTAGTTACTCTAGGTGACTTACCTCACACACCTATTACTAATATTGAATTACTAAATAATGTGAGTGCTGTAGGTAATTTAACTGTAAAGGATAATGTAAAAGTACTTGGTTCTGGAAACTGTATTGAATTAGGAGGTGATGTAGAAGGTAAGGAACCTGACAGTGGCAAATTATGTTATGCAAAGATATCTGACGGTTTAGATATAATTGGTGCTGGTCCAGGTCGTAAGGTAAAAGTAAGTGATACTTTAGAAGTAGATAAAGGTGTAATGAAAGATGTAAGTGTAAAGAACTGTGTCCAATTAGGAGAAGAAGGTAACCAAGGGTCTGTATGTTTCACAGGTGGAAATATTCACATTAAAGGTCCTAATGAAGTATCAAAGGTTATTGCAAATGGATTCGAAACAAATGTATTGACAGCTACAGATGGTGTTAAATCAAAGAATAATATATGTATAGATGATGTATGCTTAGACAAAGAAACTTTACAAAAATTAGTAGCTCTTGCGAATGCTTCTACTATGGAAACAACAACTGCTTCAGGAGTATCCACAGAACAACCAAGTTCAACTGAATTACCAACAACTGAAACACCAAGTGCAGAAGTTCTTTCAACACAAGTTACTGAACCAACGGTAGAAGGTTTCATTCCTTTAAGAAATGAGAAGCCTATGTTTTCTTCAACCCTTATTATCCCTCCTCTTAGAGAAGCAATTGGTGTATTCTAATTTAATCGCAAAATTTTATTCATTTTTCTCAAAAATACGTAAAAGTTGAAACAGTATTCTAGTATTCGGTTATAAAGTAACAATTGTAACAATTGTAATAATTACTATAACGCAAAACGCTCTCAAAAACTTACTACAAGTTATCAAAAAATGGATGTTTCTAACAAGAAGAACTGTATTAACAACTCTGCACTATTAATAAGTGCAATTAAAAAAGGTGATATGAACATGGTACAAACATTAATTGCTAAACGTGGTAACTTGAACGAGGTTGATGATAATGATGGTAGTACTATGTTGTTTAGAGCTAGCAAGGAAGGTAACCTCGAGGTTGTGCGACTGCTGGTCGAGGGTGGTGCCGACTTGGACAAGGCGGACATTGTTGGTATGACGCCGTTGTGGATAGCTAGCAGGAGAGGTCACCTTGAGGTCGTGCGACTGCTGATCGAGGCGGGCGCTGACAAGGACAAGTCCCGCGATGATGGTTGGACGCCGATGTATGTCGCTAGCCAGTATGGTCACCTCGAGGTTGTGCGACTGCTTGTCGACGCGGGTGCCGACAAGGACAAGGCGAAGAATAATGGTGCGACGCCGTTGTCTGTCGCTAGCCAGGAAGGTAACCTTGAGGTCGTGAAACTTCTACTCGAGGCAGGTGCTGACGTGAATAAGGGCGATAGGCATTATGGTGTGACGCCGTTGCAAATCGCTA
>Ga0102963_1001065_pt1 | contig 11979 bp, 10 predicted proteins | sample SalPon2_C_H2O_MG_2_FD_84522 | JGI IMG/M metagenome (GOLD analysis project Ga0102963, IMG submission 84522) | Salt pond water microbial communities from South San Francisco under conditions of wetland restoration - Salt Pond MetaG SF2_C_H2O_MG | ecosystem: Environmental > Aquatic > Non-marine... | reverse complement strand
TTCATTTGTTCTACCCAGTAGTTAACAGCAATACTTAAAGCATCTAATCTATCATCGTGACTAAGACTACCTTTATCTTTTGTTATACGACTAAGTTGATAGAATAACATATACTTAGCTTGATGTTCTATAGGATACCCTTGAGCACTCTTATAGTCATGTTGAACAACAGAAGGATCAAAGATAAGTTTATGTTGATTAAGTACAGGTTCCAGGACATCAATGATTCTAAGTTCTTTTTGTTTACTGTGTCTTACTTCTTCAACGGAACAAGGGTAGGAAGTCATAAGTAAAGGTTTAAGTAGTTCCATGAACATACCATCACCAAAGTTAGACTCTATGATAATCTTGTTAACTTTGTTATTCTTAGCTATGTGAACTAGTTGTTTAAGTGTTTGATCGTCGTATCCACCTTTTAGACCACCAGCTTCAGGAACAAAGAGTTGACCGTTAAGCATCTTAACAACAGCAAAGCCTGTTTCATCTTTTCCTCTACCACTAGGGTCAATAGAAAGAACAGAACCAGTGTACTCTACCATATCACCTATAGTCTTAGAAGGTCTGTGGTATCTATCTCCTCCTAGACCTACATTAGGAAGGTCTTTATTTTCGTTATCTGGATCACTGGACCATATAATCTTCTCAGGAGCTAAGTCGTTATCAATATCTGTTATAATAAGATCATTTATCTTTAGTGGATATCTATCAGCGTCAGATAGCCTAGGATTAAGCATGAACTGTAAAGCATACCCTGTACGCCCATAAGACAGCTTACGCTCTTCTAGGTCCATATCTGAGAACCTGAGAGGCTCTGTGGAGTGTCCTACTGTCTCTTCTGATATCTGATTTGTTATAAAAGGAGCTATGTCATTGTCATAGTTCTTTAACACTAAGTCTTCACTAGGATACTCAGAGGTCCATATACGAGCGTCATAGCCCCTCTCACGCAGTTTGTTATAGATACTGTCCTCGCATTGGGGTGTGCCTAGAAATAGAATCCTAGAGGTGTCTAAGGGCTTTATAATGGCTTCAAACTCTTTTACTTGTTCATCTAGCTTATCTCTCATACCTTGGGTAGCAGAGTTGTTAGGAACTTCTATATCGTCAGCAATGATGATGTCAGCACGAGAACCTGTTAGCTGAGAGGATATACCTAGTGACTTAACGGAAGGTGCGTGAGCAGCAGGGGCAGGTCCGACATCAAAAGCTATCTTAGAGAACCTTTGATCGTTCTTAGGTATTAGTCCTTGAAGAACAGGAATGTCGTGTATGATTTTCAAGGTAAAGGTGGAGAAGTCATCAGCACGGTTCTTAGAGGCAGATACAACAAGTATGTTTTTAGTAGGGTCTAGTAGTAGTTGATGAACAGCATAGGCAGAACATATCCAGGATTTACCTACTCCACGGAACGCCATGATAACAGATCGTTTAGGACCGTGTTGCATGAAGTCAGCTATGTCGTACTGTAAAGCTGTAGGATCAGGTAGGTTCAAGTGTTTCCAAACTACATATAAGAAGTTACGGAAGTCCTTGAGTTGTTTAAGCTTTTCAATACTCATAAGCCAACTCTCTCTCTTTCGGTGTTATAACTGTAATTACTTAATCTTTTCTTTAAGTTCAGGGTCTTCTTCAAAAGGTAACACTTCTCCTAGTAGATCGTTAAGAGGAGTATCTTTACCACTCATAAGAACTACATCGTTATCTTTTAAATGTTGTCTGGCACAGTTAAGAAGGGAAGGATTATACTCTTCAGTTATGTGCATTTGTTTAATACCTTTACTTAAAGTATCTGTTACAAGGATGTGTAAGTCCCCTAGTTCTTCTCTTGTTTTCATAAATTGTTATTCTTTTCTACTCAACACCGTAACGCAACTTGTCTACATGCTCGTCTAGTTTATTCACCCTAGTCTTTAGGTGTTCAATGTTCATATCTTGGGTAGCGTCAGCAGGTAAAGCTCCGATCTCGCCACGAGGCCATTTTATCCTAAATTCCGAATTTAAAGAAAGCTCATGTTGAATCCTAGCTATATCCATTTCAATTGTATTTAGTCGATTGACAATTACAGAATATCCCCAAACACATGTCCCGACCAAGGCAATTACCTTCGCAGCAAAAGCGAGTTGTACTTTAGCGGATGCGTTAGCGTTTATCTCTGTCATCTCATGGACTTCTTATTTGTTAACACTTCCACCTTCTAAGAGCTAAAGCTTTTCTAGTGGGTCTACCTTTACTATCTTTCATTGGTCCTTTGTTACCGCTCATACGAGCACAGAAGCTACGCTTTCTAGGACCACCACCAGGTTGAGGGGCTTTTAAGTTAGAACCAGTAGCTCTGTTATGTTTAGCTCTTCCCTTTGCAGTGAGACCTCCTTTACGAGACTTTTCACCTCTACCTAGAGATAGTGATACTCCTTTACGCTTTGCCATCTTTTTTCTTTTTCTTATTCTTAATAGATAAGTTCTTGCGTTTAGTCATAGGAGGTCTTCCTATTTGTGATCCGTATGTACCCTTTCCGTATGGCATATTATTTTCCCTTTCTTATTTTAAGTGATACTCTAGCTGCTGGCGTGTTACTAACAAATTGTTTACCTTTTGCACCTGCTGCTTTCTTTTTCTTAGCAGTGGCTGCTCGTTGTGACTTACTTAAAGAGTTCATTTTGCTTTTAGGAAGACATCTATCGGGATTCTTTTTGTTCTTAGAAGTCCCACAAGGACCACCATCACTACCGTCAGACTTAACTCTTCTCCAGTTCTGTGCTCTCCATCTAGCTAACTCACCCATCTTATTTCTTTTTCTTTATAGATAGTTTACGCTTCTTACCTTTACCGTACTTAGGGTCTTTGCAGTATTTAGAAGCAGCCATGTTAGCATAAGCAGAAGGATACTTATCAAAAGTTCTTTTAGCCCAAGCAATTCCTTTTGGACATATCTTACTCATTTCTTCATTAACATCTCCATCATTCTATCTAGTTTACCGTTAATCTCTTTTACCGTAACTTCTAATCCACTCATACGATTCTCCACAGCAGTGTCTCGTTCTCTTTGGGTAGCTAGTTCTACTTCAATCTTTGTTAACCTTTTCTCGTCTGTATCCAATCGATCTGATAGTTTCTTTATAACCCAACCGATCACGGCAAGTATTACGCCAAGAGCAGTATCTAAAAAGTGAGAGAGGGATTCAGTCATCCTATGGAACTATGTTTAGTACTCCAGAGTTACTCCAAATATCGCCACTAGATAGACCCGCAGATGAAGTGGGTATATGAGGAATATTTATAACATTACTATTTTTCATAACCATTAATGTGGTATTAGTACTCTTTTCAGGTGCTGTAATATTTAAATCACCATTACCATCAATTAGTAAATCAATCTGTCCGTCGGGTGAAACATTATCTGTTTTATCAAATCTTATACCAGCTCCAGTGACGGCCGTATTATTTATTACTATATTAGCACCGTCAGAAATTAAGCCGTTTACTGTGTATGCCTGTGTATCGTCTAATTTAGTAGGAGTAACAGCACCATTTAATATCTTTGTAGAAGTAACAGCATTATTAGCTATAACGGTAGCACCGTCTCCTGTACTAGTAACATCTCCTGTATGATTAGGGTGAGAGTAGGGAGCAGTAGCTAACTTAGCGTCAGTAACAGAACCATCTAATATTTTAGCAGTGGTAATAGCATTATCTAATATTTTAGCAGTGGTAATAGCACCGTCATTAATCTGAGCTGTTCCTATAGTGCCTTGTGTAAGGGGAACGCCTAACCCTCGTTGAATGATGACAATGTCTTCACCTCCACTTAAAGAGGGAATAATTGTTAAAGTATCTGTGTCAGGGTCTACTGTGTAATCAACTGTAGGTTCTTTTACTAATCCGTTAACACTAACATCATAAGCACTATCTCCTAGTACATCAGCACCAGTGACAGTATAAGTTGTGTTCGCTCCTGCTGTGCCTGTGAACTGCCATTTAGACGGAGGAGTAGAAGCACCAGCAGCAATCTGTTCTACCTTTTGATCAACATAGTTTTTAGTCGCTGCGTCACTTGTTAAAGTGGGTGTGCTTACATTTAGTATCTTATTTGATTTAGCATCCCAATCTGTTCCACCTGGTCCTATTTGAAGAGAAGCTTCATTTAACTCAGCAAGTTCTTCATTTAAAAATCTATTGTGTTGATAAGCAAAATCCAACTCTGTTTCTGTCAGTACTGAACCATTTTCAAAATCTACTAGGTTGGTACCAGGTTGACTACTCCTTCTTACACGGACGATCTGACCTGCTGTAGCTCCGCTATTTAAAACTACCTTGTTAGAAGGAGATGTAACTATTGAAAAGGCAGCTGTGTCTACTCCGTTGATTTCAACTTTAACATGTTCAGCTTTAAGATAAGAAAAGGAAAAAGGAAAATCTGTTTGAGCCGCTGTTGCGGTGTAGTCTACATATGTATTAGCCATAGTAATATATTATTAGTTTGTTTGTTGTAAAAGTTCAAGCTAGTTTCTGAAAGGCAGTAATCTTTCTTCTAATAAAGAAGGACGCTGTGTCTTTTTATAACTCTCCAAAGGGAACTCAGTACCAGGTAAAGCCCTTTCTAATTCTCTTTGTTCTTCTAGGGTATCAGCAGGTTTACTTAATTCTTCTTGTAACTCTATTCTAGCTTCTATGTCTTCCATAAGTATCGGATACTCTTCTTGAAGTTGTCCTAACGCAGTGTCTCTGTAACCTTTAAAAATAGATCGTATAGCATCAAGTCTCTTATCTTCTTGTTCAAACCTTTCAGGTAAAGCTCCTTTAGGTGCTACTCTTTTCTTGAAGTCTGTTTGACTAGAAATAGTAACAATCATCTCTTTTAAAGTTTTCCCTGTTTTAGAAGGTCTTCCTTTTGTGGTTAGTTTAACTTGAGTGGTTAATTCTTGCCATCTATCAAAAGCATTTTGTTGTGTCTCAGGATGTATGATTTCTTCTAAGTCCATCTTTTCCCATTTAGAAGTACCTCCGTTAAAGTGGTGAGTACCTCCTAGTTCTACTATAACAGCAGCAGCAGCTTCACTTATCTTAGCTTGGTACGCATCTTCTAAAAGTTCAGGCGTTATTTTTGTTCTACCATCCTTAGCGATTTCTTTTCTTACACTTGCTCGTGTTATCTTAGGAATGTTGAGAGTTCTAAATCCAGTCTCAGAGTCAATGTCTACATACTTATCTACAGAACCTTTCTGAGTAAACACACCAAAAGGAGATAATAAAGCTAAACCTCCTACTTTCCTTTGCTTAAATCCTCTTGTCTGTACATCTCCAAATATATCACGCATCGGAGGTACAAGTTTAGAAAGACCGTTCATTCTTCTCGCTATGACTTGTAATAATGTATTGTTCTCACGAATAACATCATCAGACATATAGTTTAATGTGTTAGCAGCGGAAGGAACAAAAGTACTTCCTAAACTCTTTAACAATTTAAAAGACTCCCTTCTAGTTGCTTCTTTACTATCTGTAGCTTGTGTTACAAGTTTAATAGCATCTCCTAAGTTTTTATAGTAAGACTTGTTTGCTATGTTATTTGTAATAGCTAAAGCAGCTGCTTCCATTAAACCTCTAGCTTCTTCTCTTTGTGCAACAGTTCCGTTGTTAAGAGTTTTCATATCAGCTGTAATACTTAGAATGGTGTTTAAAGGTTCTAAAGCAGCTAGACTAATAGCAACCTTTTCTCCTTCTTTACCTACCCTCAAAGTATATTCAGGCATTCCTGTCGCAGCTTTGATATTCTTTTTCTTTTTCCAATCTTGGCTTTCTGTACCTACAAATTCAAATACATCTTCAACTCCTTCAGATAATCCTATAGCTGCTAATATAACACCAGCACCTACAATCTGTTGTCCTTTTGCTCTAGCTACTACAATAGGATCATCACTTGCTAAATCTTTAGCTGTCTTACTCCACAACCTTTCAGCTATCCTATCTATTTTTAATTTATTAACACCTGGAATTTTAGATGTAGCATTAGCGACTGAAACAAGAGAACTTGTAGAAGCCATTGCTCCTCTAGTTATATTACGACCAGTACGCATGAAAGGATTTAAAACGACATGAAGGAATGGATATGTCTTTAAGAAAGATTCAATGTGCTTACTTCCTTTTTCTATTACATTAGGATCAGCAAACTCACCTATCTCTTCAGTAAAAGTAACTTCCTTTAAGTTCCTGTTAACAAAATCAACGAAACTACTTGTGTCTTTATTCCAATTATCTTTAACAAAGTTATCAATATAAGATGCTAGGTCTTCAGCTTTAACACCTTCTTGCTCTGCCATTAAGACTGCTTTTCTTCTTACTTGGTCCTCGTTGAGCATTTTTGTTTTAGACTCATTAAATACTTTAGCTACGAACTTGTCATAGTAATCTTGTAAAGTACCTATATCCTCACCTGCTTTTTTAGCTGCTATGTAATCCATCTCAGCTTTAGCTCTAGTCATAGAATGTGCAATGTTAAGTCTTGTACGCACATCCACTGCTGCCATTGCTTTACCAGGAATATCAACAAACCTACCTACATTCTCTACTGTTTGACCAAAAGCACCTGTAAGACCAGTACGCTCCATAGAAAGAGCTGACTCACCTATTCTTTCAAAGTGTGATTGTAAATCTGCATCTCCTGTTTTTAAAACTCTTAAAGCTTCTTTATTAGCTATCTCTGAATAATTACCGTATGAACTTGCTACTTTAGTCCAAAAAGCCCCTGCTTCTTCAAACTGTTGTCTTGTTAATCCATTCCTTGACCAAGGTACAGTAGCCATATACTTAGCTCCTACAGCCCCTGCTACTACATTATAACCAGACATAATCTTATTAGATATAGCAACTTTAGCGTGTGTGACTGGACTACTTAACATACTAGAGTAAGCTGCATCAGAAAAAATATCTCTAACTTTAGTGTAAATACTTCCCTCTTCACCTGGTTCATAAGGAGAGTTTAACAGTTTCTTAGCAACTGCTTTCGCTGATTTACTTTGAAAAGCTTCTTGTTGCTTAATTAATATATCTTTGACTTCAGAAATATCTTCAGCTTGTTGAACAGCTTGTAATAGTTTCTTAACTACTTGTATATCTCCAAATGTTTTAATTTGTTGTTCAAGCTGTTCAGGGTTTAAATCTTTAGCTTCTTTTAGATTACTTACTAAGTTACCTTCTAACTTTTCTTTTAAGTGTTCCTGTTTTATCTCAATGATGTCTTTCTCGTACTTCCTTGATTGTAATAACCTACCTGAAGCAGAACCAGCTTTCTTCCAACCCATCATAGCAGGTATTAACTTATGAATACTTACCATTGCATTGTTGAGAACTTCTTTATTATTTAAGTCAGCACCGTCTAAAAACTTCAATACATCATCAAAACCTTGTACCATGATAGCACCGTTAGCTGCCATGTGTACTCCTAGTTGATCGATAGCATCAGCTACTTGAGCGTTGTCAGATACTTGAGAAGCTTTCATAACAAGAGCAAATTCATCTCCTGCTTCTTTACCTAACCTTCTGTTCAACTCTTGTTGTACCTTAGCTAAGTATTGTAGTTTACCTACTCTTCCACCTTTAACATTCTTTAAGTCAGCATCTATAGCTCTAGTGACAGCGTTAATAAGTCTTTGCTTTTCGGTGTCACTTGTTAACAACCTAGCTTTGACTTCGTCTTCACTATCTTTAAGTTTACCTGTCTCAGGGTCTACATCACGAGTACCACCTCCAGACATAAAGTCATCTACAATTTCCTTTGCTTCAACACTAACTTCTTCTTGTGGTTTCTGAGTAGTGGCAGGTGCTTCAGTAGGTTTAGCTTCAAGAGCTGGTTTAGGTGCTGGCTTTTTAAAAGCATCCATAGCCTCTTGGGCTTTCTTTAGTTGACCTTCAAATACTTCTTTAGCGTTCTCGTCTTTACCTATCTTAGCTTTTAATTCAGTCAGCACTTCATCTTGTATGCCTCTCTTCTTGACTGTTTCTCCTAACAAAGCCAATTTAAAAACAGTCTCAGCATTTTGTGTTCCCCCTGCTAATATCCTAAACTCAGAAGCGATAAACCAAGCTTCTTCTCCGTTTATCTGTCTTCTAAACTTTTCTAATTCAACAGCAGAATAAGCATCTTGAGCAGCGGCTAGTTTCCTTTTAAATTCTATAGGAGCATCTACTTCTGTACCTTTCATAGGAAAACCATCAAACTCTTCTTCAAGTTTTTCTAGTTCTTTTCTAGCTTTTATTTCGACAGCATCGAAAGCATCGTCATCTATGTTAGTTAAATTAGGATCAATAAAAGGAGAACGATTTAAACCTAAAGGTATATCTTCTTCTACTACAGCTTGAGGTGCTTCTTGTTCTTTAACAGCTACAGTAGGTTCATCAGCTTCTTTAAATATCTTAGCTGCTTCACTTTGTTGAAACTCTTGAGCTGCTGCTGCTACTTCCTGTGCTTGTTTCTGTTCAGCTTCATCGAGACTATCAATAGCTTGTTGTAACACTCTTTCCTCATCAGGCTTTAAAGCGTTGATTTTATCTTCGATCTGCTTGACCTTATCTCTAGCTTCTACATTAACAGCTCCACGCTTCTCTGTCCTTTGTAATTCCTTCTTAACTTCCTTTAACTCATCTTGTAGTGCTTTCCTTAGTATAGGAGCAGCTGGGTCTTTCTTAGGAGTGTAAGATACTAAAGCTTTTTCCAACCTACCTAAACCTGATCCAAGTCCAGCACCCACTCCAACAGCAGTGAGAGTCTCCATAGGTTTAAAACCTTCTCTTTCTTCAAATAAAATCTGTAGACCTTGACGAGTTAAATCTTCTCCTCCAGCCATGAAAGCACTTTCAGCAGCTCTTATACCTACTGTAGCAGCAGTGCTTAAATCTTTACCTGTCTTTAATCCTGGAACTAAACCAAAAGCCCCTGCTGCTGCTGCTTCCATATACGATGTATCTTTCTGCATTCCAGAAGATATACGCATCTGTTGAGCTAATAGATTAGCAAAGGTAGAAGAAGATGCCTGTAGTCCTACCCAATATGCTTTCGAGAAAGGTTCAGGAGAAAGTAACAAAGGAGAAGACACGATACCTGTGAACACAGGCAATCCTATTTCGACTGCTATCGGACCTGCTACATCCACAGCTTCACTGAGAAATCCACCAAAACCTTCGTAGTCAGGGTTAGGTATGATACCAGCTCTAACAAGCTTCATTGTTTCTTCTTTAGCAGCTTCCATTGAAGCAGCACTAAAAGGATCACCTTTAGCTAGTGTATTAGCGATATAGTGATTAGCTGGACTTTCAGGAGGTAGACCTGTTATCTGAGTTGCTCTATCTAATATCTGTTCTTCAGGAGTATATAAACCTCGAATACCGTGGTCAGGTAAAGTAGTAGGTACTTCGTACTTTTGTTTAGGTTCTTGTTGCTGTTGCCCTGTTATTTCTTCCGCTCTGACAGGTTGTCCTGTACGGACTCCTTCAAGCATACTTTCTTCAGCTGCTTTAAAAACAGGTTTAGCTTGTTCTTTAAACTCTGCAATACCTTTAGCCTTTTGCTCTTGAGTGATTGGTTGGTCTTCACTTAGTAACTGAAATTCTTCCTGACTAAGAGCAGGTGCTTTGCTTTCTGTGTTCTCAAGTTCTGTTTCTTTTTTAGCCATAATAATTATTTTCTAAAAGGGAGTAAACTTGTGGCAATAGTTAATCTAGTAGGCAGTTTAATTTCCAAATCGTAGCTCTGATTAGCCGATAGAATTGATTCTCGCTCCCATGCCTCAAAGATTTGATCTCTAATTTCTTGAGATTCTTCTATTATTTTTTCTCTTGCTTGTTCAGGAGTAAAGGCAGGGTCACTCTCGTACCTTTTAAATTTACTTTCAAAAGCTTTTCTTAACGATAACTCATAAGCATTGTATCTTCTGTTGACAAAAGATTTAGCAGCAAATGATCCTTTGTTATCTGCAATAGAATCATAGATACCATTTTTACCTTGCTCATCAGCTCCCAATTCAGTGAAATAACCTACCTCGTATGTAGCAGGACCAAAAGCTGCTCTTTCTTTCACAAACCCTGTTATTAATTCTTCATCTACTGTTATTATATTCCTGTAAAAGTCATCCTTATAAATTAACCTGTCAAAATCTCTAGAGTCCTCTATCTTTTTTAACAACCTATTTCTATCAGTAACTGTTATACCTCCACTTTCAAAAGTGCTTTGTACTTCTGAAACTGCTACATCTAGTTCAAGTCCTTCCTCTATAAAAGTATCTAGTTTACCTGTAATTAATTTAGTTGCGTCGCTTCCTGGCTTATTAACATTACCTAGAATTTTATCAAAAGTATCTATAGCTTTTTCTTTGGAGATTGCTTTGGGTAAAGAAGATAAATAAGACTCTCTTATATTTCTAGCATCAACAGACGATACATTGTTTCCTTCCCCTAGTGACTCTAACAACGAATCAACAAGACCGTTATTTAATAAATCAAATTCAAGATTAGCTTGTTCAGCTGCTTTGTTTTCTAACACACCTTTTTGATCTTCCACGTAATTGTAAAAGTCACTTATAGCATTACCTGTCTCAGCGTCTGCGAATTTAACTCCACCACCTAAATCTAACTCTCTTAAACTATCAAGGAAATTAACAGCTTTTGTAGGACTAATTGCACCACTTGTTAACCCTTCCTTTAACTCCTCCTTCATCAAATTATCCCAAGCGTACTTCCTAGACCCTTTAAACAACCCTGCTGGATCATTTATCCAGTTCTTAATAATAGGATCATTTACATCTAACTCTCCGTTTATGACTTGGTTTACAGCATCTTTACCAGTAAGTAACCAATTCTGTTTACCTTCCTCTACTTCAAAAGCATCTAACCTATTTTGTACTTTACCTATAAATTCGTTCTCTACTTGCTCTAAATATTTAAAAGCATGATCTCTGACACTAGGTGATTCAAACTCAGGTCTTTTTAAAAATTCTTCTCTTTGTTGTTGAACTGCCACTATAGGATCAGTTGTACTCTCTAACAATTCAGGATTCATTAATATGTTCCTGTAATCTCTGTTAGCTAACACTTCTGCTTTAGCTTTCAAAGCACCCATTATTCTAGGTACATTAGCTTCATCAGGTATTTCACCTCGCTCCGTAGCGGCTCTAATTCTCGCTTGTGTCTTTTCTAACTCAACAGCCATAGTAGCTGGAGAAGTTTGATAAGCTCTGTAACCTTCTTGTTCTAGTGCTTCTTCTAACGACTTCTGTCTCTCTTGTTCTAACCTGCGAATATTACCGTACTGCTGTAAGATAGGATTAACCTGTGACAAAGCATCAGCAAGGTCCATCAACTTATTCCTACCAGCTCTACGCTGTGCTACACTGTATTGACCTGCTCGTTGAATAGTAGGTTGAATGCCTGGAACTGCACCTCCTAATCCTTGTACTTGTACTCGTTCTGCCATTATCTTCTCCTACCTGTCATTGCTTGTGTATAACTCTGAGCTGCTGTAGTGCCTTTTTTTGACGCTGATCCCATCCTACTACTAATACTTTGACCTGTAGCATACCCACTAAGTCCACCGCTAACAGCACCTAATAAAGCTGAAATAGGACTAGGTTTATCTATAGGTTGATTAATTCCTATAAGTCTTTGTCTAGAAGCTAATCCAGCTTGCTCTAAAGCTAACCCTGTACCTATACCTCCTAGTTCCTGTTGTCTTAAAGCAGCTGCCCTATACCCTGCTTCTTGTCTAGTATAGTCATCCATTAAAGCTTGTACAGATGCACCAGCAACTCCTGCTTCTCCAGCAGATACTCTAGCTCTAGCTAAAGCTTCTCTTGATTTAATGCTTACTTGTTCAAGTTCCCTAGCCGTAGCTTCCTGTTCTTGTGCTTGTCGCATACGCATAGAGGACTGTTCCTGTAACGCTCTTTGACGCTCCGCTGCTGCTGCTTGTGCTTGATAGGCTGCTTGTTGTTTA
>Ga0102963_1001060_pt1 | contig 11985 bp, 6 predicted proteins | sample SalPon2_C_H2O_MG_2_FD_84522 | JGI IMG/M metagenome (GOLD analysis project Ga0102963, IMG submission 84522) | Salt pond water microbial communities from South San Francisco under conditions of wetland restoration - Salt Pond MetaG SF2_C_H2O_MG | ecosystem: Environmental > Aquatic > Non-marine... | reverse complement strand
GGAAACACGACAATACAGCCTACAATACGTTCTATGGAACCGCATACCCGTCTACTGTTCAAGTAGCCTCTAAGCTGTCGCCGTCTCGCGTTAAGGTGTTTAACGCTATATCGTATGAGGGTGATTCATCTTTATGGGACATGAATCCAGGGGCTGTCACGGATCTTAGTCAAACATCTGGGTCTATAACGTCGTGGTCTAAAAGGGAGGGAAGCTACTACAGTGCAATGCCCAAGGACTCTTCTCCTAAGTATGTGTATGCTGGAACTTTTTCATCCGCTAATGGAGATGTAATTACTGTGACGGACATGGCGAGAATTGATAGATACCCGTTTTTACTCAATGAAACCCAGTTTCAACACCTTCATAATGATATCTACAAAAACGTCACTTCTTCACCCGATGAATCTACGGTTAGTTCTTTTGATTTGTCTACTAACACGATAACCGTAGGGGGAAACGTTGTGACGATTCCTCCAGCATCCAAGCTTTTCTTTATGGTTGAGACAGATGGAGATGCCATGAGGGGTCACTGGGCTAAAATAACTCTAACCAATAGCTCAACCGCTAAACACGAGCTATACTGCATCAACACTCACATTACCGATTCTAAGTCTCACCATCCGTTAGGCGGATAATAACTATATTTGTATTAAGATGATTGAACTCATAAAGGAATTATTTTGGTTTGATTACCCTGGCTTGTCACTTGCCATCGACCCAATAACATTAATAACGACACTTGGTCCTTTAGCCGCTCAGTATTTTGGAGGGAGAAAGGCGGCTCAGACAGAAGCTGATATTGCCGCTCAAAGAAAAGCAGCAGCTGAAAAGCAATACAAGCAGCTAAAAGCGGATATGCCGAAGTACGGTGTTGGCTCTGCTTGGAACCAATACCTCGCTATGTCGAAGCAAGATCCAGCAGCGGATATGCAGAGACAGATTGCAGCAGAGCAAGAAGCTTCTACTGTTGGTGCTTTGAAAGCTGGGGGCGCTAAGGCTTTGCTCGGAGGCTTGGGGGCTGCACAGAGACAAGCGGCCAGACAGCGCATGGGCATCGAGGCACAATCAGCAGCCAGGCAGCAAGCAGCCATCGGACAGTTTGCTGGTGTACAGCAGAGAGCACAAGACATGCAAACTCGTTTCGGTCAGCAACTTGGCTTGACTGAAATGGGTATGGCGGCTGGAGCTGCTCAAGAGGCTCAAGCTGTGCAAGATCAGATGCGACAGGCTAAGCAGCAACTAGGTATTGATGCTCTTTCTAGTCTGTTTGGCTCTGCTGGAGATATCGCAAAAGCTTTTATGACGCCTGGCAAGTCTGGACTTGACGCTGGTAGAGCGATTCAAGGAATGGGGATAACCACCGACCCTAATCAGCCGCTCGGAGCTTCTGTCATGTCTGATGACATGTTGAACCAGGGGGCTCAAGTCACAGGCCTCCCTCAGACAGATTATTACAACATGAATCCTTTTGGGTCAGGGCAACCTCTCTTTCAGGGTATTGGCAGAAACGGAATGTTAACTAAGGGTGCTTTCTCTCACGAGACTAACCCTATCGACATCATGCAAGACGGGGCCAAGGTTGGTGAGATGACTGGAGGGGAGGCAATCCTGAACCCAGAACAACAAAAGAAAGTATCAAAGGAATCACCGTACTTCCGCAAGCTTATGCGAGAGTTCGCAATGAAAGCTAGAAAATGAGTGACGGACCAATTCCATACGGAATAAAAGCACCAGGCTTTGACCCTGCCGCAGGGTTCAGAAGGGAGCTACAGAAAGTAGAAGCTAGAAGGGCTCAGAAAGAATCCAGAGCATTGGAGATGGCCTCCATGATCGAGATGGCGGACCAGTCCACTATGTTTGGTGGTGACTATTCTGTTGCTAATCAGTGGGCTGAACACCTTACGGAGAACCTAGACAAATACGCTTCTAGCACAGAAGGAATGATTAAGTTTCAGCAGCAGGCGCAACGACTAACCAAGTTCATTGACGGTGCTGAAGCCTACAAGAAAGAGAATTTCGGAAGCGTAAAAGACGGGGCTCAGGCTGGTACGTTCCAGGGCTTTGTGCAGCGTCAAGCTCTAGGTGAAAACGTATACGGAGACTTCGAGGACGGGAGAGACCCACAATCCTATGAGATGGCTTACATGGGGTTAAACCAGCCTATTGAGCTCAACTGGGACGCTGATGACAATCCAATATTTATGTCTGACGGTAAGCCGATGTCTTTCTCTCAGTACAGAAGACCAGACGCTCCATTCATGCCTCAGCTTAAAGAAGGCAAGATCTTGATGGGTAGTACGTGGTATGCAGCTGAGGGTCCGAACAAATCTCACGAGACTAGCACCGAAGCTTACGAGTATTCTCTTGCTATGACTGAGACAGACCCTAAGCTTGAGCGTCAAGCAGCTAGGTTCTACCAGCTCAATGAGAAGCCAAACATGAAGGTGGACGACATCGTGAGCAATCCAGCTTTGATGAAAGAGGCGAGAGAAGCATGGGCAAAAGACGCAGAGAAGTCTTGGATTAACTTCAGAGAACAAAAGAAGACAGACGACCGAACAGCTAAGCAAAAGAACCAAGCTGTTGATTATCAAGCGCTTATTGAAAGTATCGTCTCCACATCAGAGGTTGTCGCTGAGCTCCCTTCTATGATGACTGGAGAGGTAGCTCAATTTCAAGAAGATAAGGTTACATTCTCTCCGATTGCCATGACTGACAAGATGGACATCACTCCATTCTTGCCAGAGAGCCTGAAGAATGTAACTATTGATAATCCTAACTACGATCCCGCCACATCATCTTTTGATGAGAAGACCATCACAGCCCCAAGGGAAGTAGCAAGAATCCCAGGAAACATTGCCCTGACAAAAGAAGGACAGATTGTTCTGTCTGGATTAGGGAACATCGATGATCAATCAATTGGAGATATTGTTATCGACCCAACTACGGCTGACGGTAGAATAGCTATGGGTAAGTTGAGCGGTATGTTTAGAGATGCTTACGGTGTTTCTTTCAATGAATTCTTAAGAGCTATCAACGCAGGCTTTGAAGTCCCAGAGACCGTTGTTTCTGGCGGCGGTGGAGCAATGGAACAGTTTAACTGAGAATGAACGAACAGGCTATAAACACTATGTATCAACTCGCACAGCGAGAGGGATACAAGAAGAGTTACGAAGACTTCACTACCCTGCTTGGTGAGAACGAACAGGCTATGAACACCATGTATGGGTTGGCTCAGCAAGAGGGCTATAAGAACTCCATTGACGACTTTTATGGCTTGATGGGGGTTGAAAAAAAAAATCTCGTTGGTTCCCAAGAAGAGTTCGAGCCAGCTTCAGAGGAGGATTTCTTGGCTTATACGCCGACTTCGGGTCAAGCCGATATCGATTTGGGTTCGTCTTCGATCGAGGACGGAGTACCAAGTGACGAGCAGCAGAAAGCTATAAACGAGTTAGCTGCTTTAGCTCAGTATCAAGACACTGAAGAGCGCTCTTTAGCAGAGCAGACAGCAAAAGAGATTGTCGCTAACGTAACGGGAGACCCTGTTACTAACGTTATCAAGGGTGCAACTGAAGGCATGTTCAAGAACATGATGAACACCTTTACTGCGCTTGACACTCAAGGTAAGTCAGCGGCTGCAAGCGTACTTAGAGGCTTAGGTCTTGAGGGTGCCGCAGATTACGGAGACGCCATGGCTGCGCTCGGTGCGTCACAACTGAAAAGCTACGAGGCTGACATTGCTGAGAAAAAGAAAGCCCAGCAGATTGCGATGGGTGTGTCTCCAGAGAATGCAGCCAAGGGATTGACCGATTTGATTGCTGACGGACAGTATGAAGACGTCGGAACTAAGTTCTTTGTAGAGGGTACGTATGCTGTTGCTGATGCAATTAGAACTTACGCCCCTTTCCTTGCGGGTCCAGCCGTTGGTGCGGCAGCTATTGGTACTGACGTTCAAGCTAAGGAATACGTGAGAAGGCTTGACGATCCTACGCTTACTAAATCTCAGAAGATGGCTTACGCCATTACGGATGGCGTAGTAGAAACAGGTACAGCACTCCTGTTCTCCAAGATTGGCGCTGGTCTTCCAGGAGCAGCCAATGAGCTTAGAAGAAAAATGTTGGGTAATGTAAAAGAAGCAGGAAAGAAGTTTGCTTTTGCTGGAAACTCAGTGGTCAGAAGCACTGTTGGTGAGGGCATCGAAGAGGGTGTCGTTAGCGCTTTGGGTCAGATGTCAGAAATGATGTATGACTCTGCATTTAAAGACAAGGAGTTTAATATCGACAACATTAATTGGTATGAGGTTGCAGATTCATTCACGTATGGCGCATTAGCTGGTGGTGCGCTTGGCGGAGGTATTGCAGCTTTGCCAAGTTCAAATGCCGTCCCTCACTCTAAGGTCGCAGAAGACAAGCAAAAGATCGATACAGAGCTCAGGGCTATGGCTGCTGACTACAATAATGAAACCGATCCAGACATTAAGAAAGCTAAGAAGAAACTGCTTCAGGAGAAGCTTGCTGCTTTCGATGCTATCAACGGGGCAGGAGCTGATGCGTATGTCACCCTGAATCAAGACGAGTCTGTTCAGGTCTCGGCTGTGAATAGACGTATCGCTCAACTGCAAGACCAAATTAAGTCAGGTAAAGACCTCGCAGGAATCGAGTACAACCCAGAGCAGCTTACTGAGAAGAAGGCTGAGATGGAAAAACTCTACGAAGTCAAGAAAGAGATTGAGGGTAAGGCTTTCTCAAGGGAGTACGCCGAAGAAAATCAAGGACAGCTTCCGCTGTTTGTGGATGATGCTGAAGGAAACCAAGTAGAGACGCAAGCTAAGGCTACACCTCAGAATGTAGCCGAACAGCATAAGACATTGGATAAAGAAGAGGCAACCGCTGAAGACGAACAGCAGGTGTCTACGTTCGAGCTTGACACTGAGGCCATGGCCGAAGAAGCAGCTCAAACAAACTTCGTAGACATTCAGTTTAAGGACATGAACTCTCAGTTCTTGTCTGATAACGAGTTGCCTACGGAGATTCACGAGACTCTCATCAATATGGGCTCTGCCTTTGAAAGTGTAATCAAACGCTTAGGTATAAGCGTTGCCTACACGAATGACGCAGATGCCTTCGCTAGAGAGGTTGAAGGTTTTGAGAGCGCTCAAGAAATGATAGACAAAGGGGATATCCGATTAGGAAAATACAACCCAGAAACAAACACATTATACTTGTACAACTACAAGGGTTTAGACTTGGGTGCAATTCCTCCTTTGGTTGATACGGTTAGGCACGAGTTTGTTCACGGAGTTTTTAAACACAACATTGGTCAAAACGCTGAATCAAGGACTAAGCTATACAATGAGCTTATAGATATAACTAAGTCTGACAAGCGTCTTAATAATCTTATCACAGCTGTAGAAAAAGCTTACAGTCAGGACACAGAAGGAAAGACAAACGAGGAGGTAATAGCAGAAAAAGAAGAAGAAGCTATTGTTGCAATGGTTGTTGACTATGCAGCAAACCCTTCTAAATACAACAGAAGTCTTAAGCAGAAAATCATCGATCTGTTCAACAGATTCTTTTCTAAATACACTGGGAATACCGTAATCAACAACGATACGGACTTGATGGGGTTGGCTAGAGCTTTCGAGAGAGCCGCTAAAACTGGAAAAAAGACGGAGGTTGAGACCAAACCAACAAAGAAAGACACATCACCTCGAAGCGCAAAACCATTTACATACTTGCAGCAGGCTCAGATTTACTACACGTTTAACCCAGCCGCTGGAAAGGGAGATGTAAGTCTGTTTACTGTGGACCGTATGGCACCCAGAGGCGAGACCGTAAGGGTGAACGACTACGGTCACTTTAAGAACTGGTACAACAAGATGACTGGCAACGGGCGTATCAACTCCATCACCAACATGTACCACATCGTAGATGGAAAGCGTCGTGCAATCAAGCCACCAAAGCCAAGACTTAATAAGGACGGTAGCGTAATGCACATCGACCTGCCTTTAAGCCCAATGCAAAGAAGAATGGAGGCGGCCAAGAGAAAGAGAGAAGAGGAGGTAGAAAGAATCAAGGCCGTTAATGCCGCTAGAACCGAAGCGTTCAGAGTGATGGACGAATTAGGTTTGGACTTCTCAAGAATGCCTCTTCGCGACTTCATCCCAAGGGAAGAGGGCATGACCGCCGAAGAGTTTAGAAGATTGCCTGAAACAGCAGAAGGCTTCGAAGCGGCTGTCCGCAACATGCAAGCTCTCATGGAGTCTGGTTTCGACCCAGCAGAAAGCTTCAAGAAGTACTTCGATCGTGACAAGCACATCGACTTGTACACCATGGGTGAAGGTGATTACATGACCCCGCAAGAAAAGGCAGACGACGTACTCACAAAACCCGACGAAGAAGGACAGCCTAGACATATCAATACATCTAGAGCTTCTAAGCTTATTGTACCTGGAAGCCCTATTAGCGACGCATCTAAAAGAGCCGTAGAATCAAAGGGGTTAAGCTTTGTAGACTTAAAAACAGAGGAGGGAAAGGTTGTGCTAACCATGGGGTATGACAAGACCATGCATCATACTTTTGGAGAGGTTAATCTTGGTAAGTATTTCCGAGCTGCAATGCACTCTGGCGTTACGTCTAGCAGTTTTCTTTCTGCCTTCTCAGAGAGGAAGGGTAAAGCGCTTCTTAACAAGCTTAAGGAGGCGGAGAAGATGGCTAGGGATCTTGGTCAGGAATCAATTCAGATTCACTACGTCGCTCAGGGGTCTCAATACGTACTCGGAAACACACAGGCGTTTGAAGTCACTCTTGATTTCTTGTTCAATTACTACAAGACGGCGATGGGCGAAGCCTATATGACTAAAACGCAAGAGGACATAGAGATAAAGAGGCTTAGAAAGTTTTTGGTAGACAAGCTAGACGGTGCGAAATACATCAATGGTTCTAGCTCCGAACCTGGCGTTCTCAACGCCTTAAGATATGCTCTTCCCAAATTCATGAGCGATAGTAAGGAGTTTTCGGACTACCTAGAAAGAAACGGTGGGAAGCTTGTTGTTAGAACGAGAGAGGATTACGAGGACATATACGGTGCAATTCTGTCGCTTGTTAAGAGTGATGCTTTGGGCAGCTACCTGGCTCCATTAAAGGCAGATTACGAAAAGGATATCGATTACCTTTCGGACCCGTTCCAGTTCAGAATTAAACTGATGGATGCTTTCCTTTCTGAGAAGGATGGTTTGTACGCTACAAACAAGGAGTACACCCCAGAGGGAATGACCCCTGTGAAGGTCAGAAGATCGTTTGTAAACCCAGCGGTGCAATCGTTTGGCATTGGTGAGGTCATGGCGGTTCAGCCCATAAGACTTGAAGACGGTGCAGACTTTACATTGGTGGAGACAAAAGAAAGAGCGGAGGGAGATCCATTCGCATTCTCTCTAAAGTACCCAACCTTCAACCCAGAAGAGCAAACACTAATGATCCCAGATAGAAGGTATCATTACTACGATTTGCACTCAGGACAGTTCGAGAAAGATTACGATCAGGAGTTCGATAAGCAGGGCCTTGAGGTTACAAACGACAAAGAGTTCTTTGAGACTGCAAAGAAGGCTATAAAGGGTGCAAAGTCTGTTGTTTTGCCTAGGATTAGAGGCGGTGTGACAGACAGGATAGACATGGGCATTGAGCATTCGCTGCTGATAAACACTGCGAAAAGAATGTCTCATGACAAGGACGTTCAGATTATTAACAATACTGCTAATAGCAGAAACTCTGTTCCTCTTTTCACTGAAAGCACAGATGATAACGGAAACACTTGGCAGGTTCGTAACAGAACATCCACACAAATGTGGACAGACAAATGGTTGACTAGGCTTCAGGACAAATACAGGGGGGTGTTCTTGCTTCAAGAGGACGTAGAAACCTTCAAGGGTCGCACAGTAAAGGAGTCTGAAGACTTCAAGCTGGCAGAAGAGACCATGTACGGCAAGGCTGCAAATGACTTGAGATTCCTGGACGAAAGAATAGAACAGATTACTAACTCAATGAAGACTTCGAAGGTCACTTCTGACGAGCTATCTGAGTATCTGTATGCTCTCCACGCAGAAGAGAGAAACAAAGTGATCGAGGAGAGAACTGAAGGAGATGTCAAGGACGGTAGTGGTATTACCACAGAGGAGGCAAACGAAATCTTAGAGTCTTACAGCGAAGAGAAAAGAGCTCAGCTTGACGACATCGTTTCTTTGGTTCGCGACATGCAGCAGGACACTAGGGACACCATGGTTAAGTTCGGGCTTGAAACTCAGGAAGCTATTGATGCTTTCGAGAGCATGTTCAGTAACTACATCCCGCTCTCAGGTCTCGCTACAGACGAAGAATCTTCGGTGACTAGCTCTTACCCTACAGGAGGTGCTGGTCTCAGCGTATTTGGAGACCAGACAAAGAGAGCTAAAGGTCGTAAGACAAGAGCGGAGAACGTCCTTGCACAGGCTGTTGCTCAGAACGCTTCAGTACACATAGAGGCCAGAAAGAATGAGGCTATGAATGCCTTGTACAAATTGGTTAAGAACAATCCAAACCCAGAGGCATGGAGTGTGATAGACAACGCTAATGCGCTTGACCCACACGTAGTCCCTGTAAGAATAGACGGAGAGCAGAAGTTCATTCGATTTAGGGACGCGAGCTATGCTAACGCCTTGAAGAACATGAACGTTCCTCAAACTAATCAGTTCATTCGTTTGTTGAGAGCGCCTTCGACTTGGTTGAGAGCTGCGTTTACTACTCAGAACCCTGAATTCATCCTGTCTAACTTCTCACGCGACATCCAGTCGGCTGTATTTAATGCAGCTGCTGAGTCTGAGATTGAAGGTGGATTCCTGAACGGTGAGAGAGCTATGCGAGACCTCTTCAACAAGGTGGGTCCTTCGCTGAAGACTCTGCTTCGAGGGGCTACTGGAAGAGAGCAGAAGGCTGATCCTACGATCATGAGGTACTACGAGGAGTACCAAGCGGATGGAGGCAAGACTGGATGGGCCTACATGAAGCCTTTGGATGAGATCGCTTCTGAGCTTGAGGGTGCAGCAGATGAAAAAACTCGTACTCAAGAGATTTTGGGTAAAGCAAAGAATGTGCTTGACTTTGTAGAAGGGGTAAACGACGCATTCGAGAATAGCATACGTCTTGCTTCCTACATCGCAGCTAGGGAGAACGGAGTGTCAAGAGCTAAGGCTGCTCAGTTCTCTAAGAACATAACAGTAAACTTCAATAAGCATGGAGAGTGGGGTCAGACGCTTAACGCAGTCTACCTATTCTTTAACGCTTCCGTACAAGGTACTGCTAGATTGGGTCGATCACTAACGGGGCTCAAGGCTCCTGTTAAGCCTGACGGCTCTGAAAGAAATTGGTATGAAAGAACAACCACAGCTCAGAAGATGGCTGGAGGTCTTACCATATTTAGCGGTATGCTTACCATGCTAGGAATGGCAATGTCCGATGAGGACGAAGACGGTGAGTTGTACTGGACTAAGATACCTGATTATGTGAAAGAGAGAAATTTGGTGATCATGAGACCTGACGGCAAGAATTACTTCAAGATTCCTATGCCATACGGGTACAACGTATTTGCTAACATGGGTACAGCAGCCGTAGAGGGAGCAGCTGGAACGAGAGACTTTGCTTCAGGCTCCATGTTCGTGGCATCTTCGTTCATCAACTCGTTCTCACCTATCAGCTTTGGTCAATCAAAGGACTTGTCTACTAAGGCACTCAAGTCTGTTATCCCTACGCCCCTGAAGCCAATGGTGGATATTGCAACCAATGAAACATACTTCGGTTCACCCGTGTATGCTAAACGTTGGGACGATTCGGTTCCTGCTTCCTCGGTGTCGTTCAGGTCTCCCGAAAGCGTGAAGTCATTCTTCTCTTGGATGAACGAAGCTACTGGAGGGTCACAAGAAGTTCCAGGTGCTATTGACATGAACCCAGACAAGCTGTGGTATGGTGTCGAGTACTTCATGGGTGGCCCTGGATTGTTTGTCGAAAGAACGTCTAAGACAGTCAGAAGAATGAATGCAAGGGTAGTGAATAAGGAGGATGTAGATATTGCATTCAATGACGTTCCTATGCTCAGAATCATTTACGGTGAGCCTTCGAAGTACTACGATATGGAGAAGTATGCAGACCGCAAGAACCTGATTAAGGGTTTGTACAACGAGGTGCAAAGGACTGGAGAGAACAGAGACCCTAGATACAAAGGGGTGTTTGCCTTGCGAGAAGCATACTTAGAAACAGATAGAGAACTCAAGAAGCTTAGAAAGCGAAGGAAGGATGCCAGAAACATTAAGGACTTTGGTAAGCGCACAGCAGAAATCCAAAGGCTGATGGACCTGGAGCGGAAACAGATTATGAGATTTAATAAATACTACAGTGAGCTCAGAGAAGATTAAAGACACCAAGCTTGGGGCTTGGCTCAAAGAGAAAGCACCCAACGTATTAGATACAGTAGGCGATCTCCTCCCAGACAAGGGGGGACTCGGCATTGTAAAGAACCTGCTGAAGAAAGAACCAGGTATTGACCCAGCTGAAGCAAAGGCTAAGATCGATGCCGAGATTCAGTTTCAAAAGAACGTCACCGAGCGTTGGCAAGCAGACATGAGCAGTGACATCAAGCTCGCAAAGCTGATCAGACCCGTCATGCTTATAGTGTTAATAAGTGTGTTTGTCGTCACGATGTTCCTGGACTCCCTTGATAATCAACCATTTAACGTGAAAGATAGTTACGTATCTTTGTTAGAAATCCTGATGCTCACTGTGTTCGGCGCATACTTCGCTGGTCGAACGGTAGAAAAAACTAGAAAATGAAAGTAAGCGAATCAACAGAGTTTACTCTAGATGTCAAAACTCTGGTATTGATGATTAGCTTCGTGGTTACTGCCGCTGGTATGTGGTTCGCTTTAAAGGGCGAGATCGAAGAGGCTAAGCGCCTTCCAGAACCAGTAGTAACAAGGACAGAATACGACCTCAAAGACAAGCTTATTCGCGAAACCATCATGAATACGCAGGAGAAGGTGGAGGAAAATGGCGCTAAGCTTGATTTGATTGAAGAGAGACTTTATGAGATCAGTGTTAGTGCAAAAAGAAAATGAAATGGATTGTTTCAATACTTGCCCTGTCGCTTTCATCTTTGGCTCTTGCCCAGGGTGTAGTTGTGGTTCAGATTAACGCGAAGTGGAATAAAGCCAACACAGCTGAAGATCTTCGCAACTTAGACAACTGCGAATATGTGTTTGGTTGGTTGGAGAATCAGCCGCATGAGATTCAGTCCAACATTGTTTCCGTACCCGTTGTAGTGGTTTACAAGGCGGGTGTACCTAGGATGCAGTACGTAGCTGGTATTAACCTGCAGCTGGGGACTACCTTTGATGAGATCCAGGCGTTGGTAAACGCCCTCAAAGAAGAATGAGGTACTTGCTCACTATGCTGTTGCCCGTGCTGGCGTATGGGCAGGACAGCTGTGTCGTGTTCGAACCTACCCTGAACTACGAGGTTAGGTCTATGGGGTATACACCAGACCCGCCTACGTGGACTGAGATAAACTACGTCATCCACATCCACCATACGGACAGCTTTCCAGATAGCTACTTGCCTGAGACTGTTATATACGATGCTCACGAACACCTGAATGAGGAGCTAGAAGAAGCTATGTTCAGCTTCAACCTACTGGAGGTAGAGTACCATGACTTCGATGAGTTTGAGTTAGCCCCAGCTTTGCTAGAGCCATACTACACTTGCGTACCCTACAGCTACATGGGATGGGCAGAGATGAACGATTACGTCAGCGACTTGGTGTGGGACCGCGATATCATCATGAATGTACACGTCTTCCCTCAATTCTGTTCTGGTATCCTCGGCTTCGCATGGACAGCATACGCGGAAGATACACCTATGGAAGGTGTCTGGGTAAGGACAGATGCATTTGGACGCACTGGAG
>Ga0102963_1001059_pt1 | contig 11994 bp, 14 predicted proteins | sample SalPon2_C_H2O_MG_2_FD_84522 | JGI IMG/M metagenome (GOLD analysis project Ga0102963, IMG submission 84522) | Salt pond water microbial communities from South San Francisco under conditions of wetland restoration - Salt Pond MetaG SF2_C_H2O_MG | ecosystem: Environmental > Aquatic > Non-marine... | reverse complement strand
TTACTGCGCTCATGGAGGAGCAGGGATTGAGGCCACGCGTAGCAGGGAGCAGTCACCTGTATGACGTTGAAAAGTTGGTCGCTATCGTGATCGACCACAAAGGCGCAATGACATCGACGGATCGCCGAAATATGGCGCAAGCTCGGAAGGCCGAAACGGAGACGGCAATTCTCGAGCGCAAGTATATCAAGATTGAGGACATCGCAAAACCACTTGGCCACGCTATCTCAGCGATGAACAAAGTCATTTCCAGGCTCGACATCAGCGACGAGGATAAAGGAAATTGCATCGAGCAACTCCAAATAGTGCTGGACGAGTTCACAGAGGAAGATTGAGCGGATGGACGACAGCTACAATATTTCGCAACTGTCTTTGCTGAAAACGGTCAACCAGACGCTGAAAGATTCGCTCAGATTCCGCCCTGCTATCTCCTTCGAAGATTGGGCTACGCGTTACATCATCAACCCGGACGGCACTCCGTTTCGATTTCGAGAGACGCAGGTGCAAATAGCTCGGGACTTGTTCAATCCATCGCTGACATCAGTAGCGATCCGGGCATTTTCTGGCGCAGGCAAAACCTATCTCTTTGCGGCTGGACTCTGCTATGTGGTCGAGCAGTTGCGGACTGCCGCCGGCGTCATGTTTCCATCTCAAAGCATCGCTGAGGATTGGGTGAACGAGGAACTTTACAAAATGTTCTTGGCGACTCCGGCGATTGAGAAGATGGAGATGGAAACCGATCTCAAGAGATTAAAGCGATGGAACAGCGGCGCAGCAATCCACGCAATAGGCAGTAATTCATCCGGCATGATTCGAAGGCTACAGGCTCCGGTTCTATATGCTGACGAAATCGACGCAATCACCCAAGAGACGACCGACGAAGGGGACAAACTCGCGCAATTTTTCAAACGCGCCCGGGGCGAGAAAAACCAATACAAGTGGGCGTCGTCTTACCCGTCGCTCAAAGGCCACTCGAAAATCGACGCAATGTTTGACCAGTCTGACCAATGCCGTTGGTTCGTCACCTGCCCGAAATGCGAGCATGAATGGGAAATGCAGATAAAAGACCTGCAATGGAAAACAGGCGAGCCAGAAAGCGCAGTAATCGTCTGCCCAAGTTGCGGCGAAAGACACGACGACCAATCAAGGCTCGCGATGGCAAAGGGTGGAAGGTTCTTGGACAAGACACTGAGCGAACCGAGAGATTCAGGCGAGCGCGGATTCCACCTGAATTGCCTAGCGAACGTAGGCGACCACTCAGCAGCCTATAACGGCTATTTGCATGAAATCGCTGCCGAGATTGAGCGCGGGAAAAAGGCAGATTCACCGGAAAAAGCCAAGCGGGTATTTGTAAACACGATGCTGGCGGAATCTTACGCAGAGCAGGTAGAGTCAAAACCAGAGCCTCACGTCCTATACGCTAGGCGCGAAGAATACAATCCAGGCGAAATGCTCCCGGCTGACGTTCTCATGCTCACCGCTGGCGTCGATTGGCAAAAGAACAGATGCGAGTTGATCGTGATGGGTTGGGGCGACAACGCAGAGAGTTGGGGCGTCGCATACAAAACCATTTTGGGGAGTCCGATGGAGCTTTCCACCTGGCAAAAGCTCGACAAGGAATTATCAAAGCGATACGCGCACCCAATCGCCGGATCGCTCGGAATCGTTTGCACGATGATTGACTCCGGGAAATGGCAGGATGCGGTATTGGCGCAGACTCACATGCGGACACGGCAGCGAGTCTATGGCTGCAAGGGAGCTAGGACTATTGACCGCGTATTGATGGACAATAAACCAACGCGGATCGGAGCGGCAAAAATTCTGCAATACCACATCGGCACTCACGAAGCCAAAGAGACCATATACTCCCGGCTCGATTTGCAACCGGACGAGGCAGGCAAATCACATCCTCGCGGATTCATTCACTTTCCAAAGACGGCAGAGTTTGGACCTTCAGCCGGTGGAGAGGCTACCGGCTTTTTCGAAATGCTACTCGCAGAGGATTCTGTGATCCGGCGCAGCTCCAAGACGGGCGAATTTGTTCGCTTTTTCGAATGCCAAAGAGGTCAGAGAAACGAAGCTCTCGACTGCATGGTCTATGCGATGGCAGCAGAGCGGAGGATGTCGCCAAAATACGAGGAGATTGCGCGAAATATGCTCAAATAGGGGGTAATTGCGGCGAATTTGCCTATATGTGCATCAGTGTTACCGTTAGCTTATGGCAATCGAGATATACTCAAAACCGCCGAAAAGCCTAATTGCCGGAGATGTTTACCAATGGACAGACACTCCAGAAAGCATCGACGACGTTACTGCGTATTCTGTGATTTTCAGATCGGTTAATGATGGCGATATATCTTTTACCATTACAGGAACCGACGATTCTGACCACTTCACGTTTGAAATAGAGGGCGCAGATACCGCGTCCCTGGCAGCGGACGAGTTTGCAATCACCAAAATCATTACCTACACTTGGGGCAGGGAGAGCGAGGAAAGTGGTTTTCTGACTTTGCTACCAAATCCAACGGCAGCACCGTCAGAGTCATTCAATTCAAGAATGGTCGGATTGCTTGAATCTCACATTGAGGGCAGACTCCCGGAAGGATTGGAGAGCCATACTATCGGAGGAGTCCCAATCTCCAAAATTTCTCTAGTAGAAGCGCAGCAGTTGCTTTCAGAATACAGAGGCAGACTAGCCTACGAAATCAAAGCAGATTTGCAGCGGCGCAATCCAGACGAGCCTACCGGCAATACAATTCACATCCACTTCTAAGAGATGCCTTCCAAAATAAAAGCAGCATGGGACGCGCTACGCGGCAAGTCTGAAATTACAAAGCCAAAGAATAGATTTTTTGAGGGGGCATCTGTCAGTCGTTTTACTAGCGATTGGGTCACGCGAAACGCGTCTCTCGATTCGCTGATGGAAAATAGCCTGGTAAAACTTCGCTCTAGGTCGAAGCAACTTTGCCAAAACGACGGATACGCAGCCAACGCAGCAACTCAGGCAGTTCAGAATGTGGTCGGTCACAGTGGTTTTCGCTTAAAGGTCCGGGCCAAAAATAAACGAGGCGGAATCGACAAAGCAGCGAGCAAAGCGGTAGAGGATGCTTGGAAGAAATTCTGCAAGCGGCAAAACTACACCGTGACAGGCGACGTTACAGAGCATGAGTTTGACTGCATCTTCATGCGCTCCGTATTTGTTACCGGCGGAGGCTTGGCTAGGATGGTAAAAGGCTACAATCGCAATCCGTTTAGATTTGCGATGCAGGGAATCGCGATGGAGCGACTCGACCCGGAGCTGTATGATAAAGAACGGCGTATTTTCATGTCTGTCGAAAAAGACGGATTCGGAGCAGTAACAAAGTATCACGTTCTCGACAAGCACCCCGGGGATAGATGGGACGGTAGAGTGATAAACGGACCGCGACAGACTCTCGATGCCAGCGAGGTTATACACGCATTCATCAAACATGAGTTTTCACAGTCTCAGGGCTTGCCTTGGTTGAGTAACTGCTTGACTAGGCTGAGAATGCTACACGGATACGAGGAGGCCGAACTGATTGCCGCTCGCGCCCATGCAAGCAAGTTGGGATTCTTCGTTTCTGATTTCGACTCTCCCGCTGGCGGATACCAAGGGGAAGGAAAAGATAATTTCGGAAATATCAAAATGGACGGCAGCCCTGGCAGTTTTGAAAACCTACCTCCCGGCGTCAGACCAGAACTATTGGACCCAACGCATCCTAATCAAAACCTACCAGGATTTCGCAAAGCAATGTTGCAAGCTGTCGCGGCAGGTCTGACAATTTCGTATCCGCAACTAGGCTCTGATTTGGAAGGCGTGAACTACAGCTCGATTCGCCAAGGCACATTGAGCGAGCGCGATATGTGGAAATTGGTGCAGAAATGGTATATCGACGAGGTAAAAACTCCGATCTTTGAGCAGTGGCTCGAGATGGCGATCATGTCAGGCGAATTGGCTTATGATATCTCTGATTTTGACCGATTGGCACATCCTGAGTTCCAAGGGCGACGGTGGGAGTGGATCGACCCAGACAAGGATGCCCGGGCAGAGGATCGCAGGCTCAAAAACAGACTGACATCTCACCAGAGGCTCGCACGTAGCAAAGGAGAGGACATCGAGGAGATATTTGACGAGATCGAGGCTGACTCGGCATCTGCTGAAAGTAGGCAAATAGATATGTTTTTGGACATACCAGACGTTCAGCCAGCACCTGACGAACTAGGCTAATTTGCCTTATCGTTTTTATGTGTTTTGTTTTTAATGTGAAGACGCAGCAGAAACAGACATGGTATAACCTTTCGCAAGAAGGTTCAGTAGCCGATATATCCATACACGACGAAATCGGTGGATTTGGAGTATCGGGCAGTAGCTTCCTCGCAGAGATGCAGGCGATGGAAGGAGTAGACGAAATAAATCTTTCCATACACTCTCCCGGCGGCGACGTGCTGGAAGGATGGGCGATCTACAACGCTATAAAAAACTTTGAAGGCATCGTTTCCGCAAAGGTAGAAGGATTCGCTGGCAGCATGGCGTCAGTGATTCTGATGGCAGCCGACGAAATCGTTATGCCATCAAACAGCTATTTGATGATCCACAATCCGTATGTAGGACTTGTCGGCGATTCGCAAGCACTTGGAGATGCCGCAGCTACACTGGAGAAGATTCAAAACAGCATTGTTTCGGTATACGTCGAGCGGACCGGACTAACACGCGAGCAGGTCCAAGATTTGATGGATCGCGAAACATTTATGGATGGAAACGAGGCTGTCGATCTCGGTTTTGCAGATCGAGTCGAGGAAAGTTTCAAGGCGGCAGCATTCAAGGAGTCATGGGCGAACAGCATTACAAAAGATTTACCAAAAGGGTTGGTTTTCGGGGAAATTTCCGGACAGCCCGAAACAAAACCAACAAACCACAAAGAACTACCTCACAACATGAGCGAAGAAGTAAAGCCGGAAGCCCCGGCTATCAATATCAAGGACATTCGCGACGAGGAGCGTCACCGCATCGGAGAAATTTCCGCTATCGGGCAGCGTTTCAACGTCGACGAGAAGGAAATCAACTCTGCAATCGACAGCGGCAAAGCTACTGACGAGTTCCGCGCAGAGGTGATGAACAATTTCGACCCAAGCAAATTCGCAGCAGGCGGCTCAAATGAGTCTGTCTACGTAGGCGAAAAAGAAGTTCAGAGCTACTCTGTTCTTAAAGCAGTCAACGAGCATATCAACGGCGGATTGACCGGCCTCGAGCGCGAAGTTCAAGACGAGCTTACTCAGCGTTTCCGCGCAGCATCCGGCGACACTCCAAAGGGCATTTTGATTCCCGGCGAAGTTTCTCACGGAGTCAAGAACGCCGCTACAGTCGGAACTACCACTTCTGGTGGTCACACCGTAGCAACGGAATTGCAGCCTGTTGTCGACTATTTTGAGGACTACTCGCTTCTTCCAGCACTGGGAGCAACGATCTTTCGCGATGCTACCGGCAATCTCAGTTTTCCAACGGCTACAAGCGGGTATACGGGTAGTTTCGATGGAGAGACTGACACGATTGCAAACGCCGATGCAGTATTCTCTAACTTCACCATGACTCCAAAGCGAGTCGGTGCAGGAACTAGCGTTTCTCTCCAGCTACTCCAGCAGTCATCTGTTGATTTTGAGGGCTGGATTCGCTCCAAGCTCGGACAGGGCATCTCGATTGCCATCGACCGTGGAGCATTCACCGGAGCAGGCGGCGACGCCCCAACCGGCATCCTGAACGCATCTGGAACCAGTGCCTACACTTGGCAGGTCGGCAACTCCGCCCACCAGAACGTAATTGACCAGTGGAAGGAACTCCGCGACGCGAAAGTTCCACTTACATCGGCCAAGTGGCTCTCTGAGCCAGGCGTCACTGCTGATTGGATGGCGACTCCAAAAGAGTCCGGCCAAGCCAACTACGTCATCGACGAGAATCCAAACGGAACTCAGCGCGCACTCGGTTACGAGTACTACGATCACACCGACATTACCGCCAACAAGGTAATTTTCGGACAGTTCAGTAGCCTGCTCGTCTGTCTTTGGGGTGGTATTGATCTGACCGTTGATCCTTACAGCAGCAAGAACTCGGGAACGGTTGAGCTGTTCGCGAACGCATTCGCTGACGCAGCACTTGAGCAGCCTTCCGCCTTCGTTATCGGAGACAACGGAACGACTCACGCATAATTCACCAGATAGCCCGGAGGCAATTCCTCCGGGCTATCACATCCCGCTGATGAGATGAAAATTTACTTTTCAAAACCGAACGTAAACTACAAGGGCGAGCCTCAACCGCAGGGAACCGTTCTTGATGTAGACAACGCACAGCACCAGGCAGCTTTGTTGTCAGGCGGCTGCAAGATTTACGATCCAGAGATTCACAAGATCAAAAAGCCAGCACCAGCCAAGGCCAAAAAGGTAAAGAGCGATGAGGGCTAGACCGTCATATATTGCACCTTGCCCGGGTCCGAAAGAGAGTGGAAAAAACCACTCGATGCTTCACGCACTGAGGACCGGCGCAGGCTTGGCATTTGATACGGTTACGAGTCTCGAGCGAGACGTAAAGGCATGGAGGTCATTGCCAGAAACCGACAGAGATGCAGCGGCGAAAGCTGCCGGAATCGACGCGGAGAATCTGGAAATGGCAATCGACTCAATGGCAGCGGCACTCCCACAAGCGCAGCAGCCAAAGACGAAAAAAACAAGCAAAGCAAAGGACTAATTTTTCCACAAGGCGGATCATTCCGCCTAGTGTCCCATCCATCCGCGCAAGGGCGGCGGAGTAATCCGCCGCCCTTTTTTCATCATGGCAAACAACCTGACAGCAGACCACACCCTAGCGTTCGACGAGGCGTATTCGCTCTCTGGGGCATACGTCACGATTGAGGGCGAGAGCATCCGCGCAATCATTCCATTTGAACTGTCAGAGACGCAATCGTTTGGCGACATGGGAGAGATGGAGTTCACCGGGGAAACAAACATAACTGTTTTGGCTGACGACCTTCCAACTATCGACGCTGAAAGCACTGTTTCTCTTGGCGGGGCCGAATACAGAATAACAAACCTCTCACAAGAGGGAACTATCGCAATCCGTCTCACTATAGAAAAACCGTAATGGCTGATCCACTAGCAAAACGAGTTGAGACGGTCATCGTCGGACTGATTGAGGCTCAACTATCTGCCGCGCAAGTCGTTCAATTTGGCGACATTGAGCGAGCAGGGAAAACATACGTTGCGGTCAGATGCAGCCAAAACGGGGAGGACCCGGCAGGCGCAGGCATTTTCAACCTGTCGCTAGAGATAATGGCGCATGGGCAGCACTCGCAGGACGACATCGCTACTCTTGAGGCAATCTTTGATAATTGCTACGAATTTTCCAACGCGGTCAGAGTTGCAGCCAGCAGCTCCTTCGTCGTGCCACAGGGCAAGGCTATAGACGTGGATGGATCATCCAAAACCGGCGACTCACTAGATACAGAGTATCGCTACAATTTTTCAATTTACGCGCAGACGCAGGAAATCTCTGACTCTGCATAAAACAAACAAATATCATGGCAACACCATCTTACATTCAAGCAGGCGGACACGTCAGAGGAATTACCTCTGCGGAGTCTGGAATTAACATCTCTAGTTTCAGCGAGAGCTTCAGCAACGAGAAAGCACTCATTCTCGACCGATTCGGAGGCACTACCGGATTCGCTACAGACTTCGATCCGCAAAGCACCGTATCCATCGAGGGCGAAGTAACTACTGCGCTCGATTCAGTTATGTCTGCCGCATTTGCGACAGCTCTGACTATTGCAAACAGCACCGACGCTTACGATTCGACTTCGGGCGATTACTTTCTGGAGTCCATTGAGCTGTCAGCAACCCGCGACGCATTTCAGACGGCATCCATTGAAGCTGTTCGATACAATGGCGTAACAGCAGCGTAACGGGTCGGATGGGACACAAGTGGAATAAACAATGGATGTAGGGATTGGATTTAGAGCAGTTAGCGGCGACAAGGACGACCGGATCGGATTTGCGGCGGCGGCGGTATCAGTAGGTTTTGACTTGGTGGAAGAAACGCCGGGAGTTTCGAACGTCTATTCTGAGGAAAACAAATACGAGCCGGACAAACCTGGCGATATTAAATATTTTCTGCCGCTTTCAAAAGGCGCAATCGAAGTGTCTGATTTAGCAAAAGTATGGATCGACCCATCGGCGGCACTTAACGACGCGGAAGCGTTGCCTGCTAGAATCAAGTCAGCAGCCAACGCTCAAGAACTAGCTGCCCTATGCGTCGAATTTGATTCGATTTACATCAAAGCGGCATTCGCCCACATGCGGCTATTCTCTTTGAATAGGATCAAGCTACCCGGTCACACATCCGACGAGGACAACGCCTCTGCATATCTCGATTTGTTCGCTCGAAAGTTGGAGGACGCGCACGATAAAACTAGCAGAACGAAGCTGGCAAAGTCACTCGCTGCGAATTGGAAACCGGCAATGCTTAGCTGGCTAAGAGCATACCGCTCTAATTTTCTGGAGCTTGCGAATTTGTGGAAGGAAGTTCCAAAGAGTTTGAAAATCAAGAGAGGTAACGGCCTGCCTCCTCTTGTATTACCACAAGGCCCAAAATTCGAACAAATGCTAAAACGATGGACTTAGGAGAACAAAATCTAAACTTGGATATTCTGGAAGAACCGGAAGAAATACAGATCGACACTCAAGACGAGGCTTTTCTGAAATCTGATGGAGTAAGAAAAATTTCATTTGGAGGACCAGACGGGCGAGATGTAAAATTGCAGCCTTTCAATACGCACCGCCAGGTCGCAGCGCAAAAGCTCGGCATGGAATTTTTCAACATGGGCGAGGAAGCACTGGAGGAGTTTCAAGAGCGGGAAACATACAACGGAATTTTTCAGGATGCAGTCATCGTCGTCTACCTATGCGCTCATCCTGTTTCACTAGCAAAAAAGGCTTTACGCGTTCCTGCTAAAGTAATGGGCGAGGCGTTGAATTGGGCCGAAAAAGCAGGCGTTCTTGTCGGAAACGAGAAGCACGGGGAGTTGATCGCGGCATTCGGCGACATCATCGGAGACATCATCGCCAGTGTTGCCGAGATCGACCAGACCGGAATGCAGTCAGCCGACGAAAGCCTGGGAAAGTAATTGGATCGGTCTGCGAATATGTCGCTACAGTCTCAGAAGCGACTCACGGTTCCATGACCGTTGAGCAGATTTTAGATATGCCAGTAGCTCAAGGATTGCAGCTACGTAGCGCGGGATTGATTGCCAAAAACGTCAGGATGAAACCAGCAGGAGGGAGCAACCTGCGAAGGGAGGCCGAATCTATACTTGGCGACTATTACGAGGAGTTTGCATCGTGACCCGCGTTTTTGATTACGTGGAAAATTAACCTATATTACAAACGCATGGCCGGAACCGTTAATCTCAAATCTAAAATCTCCCTAGACGACAGTGCCTTCGTTTCGGGAATCAAAAGAGTTCAGCGAACTGTCGGCGCATTTGCTGGAAAAGCTTCGCGAGCATTTAGGTCTGTCGGTGCAAGCATAGCTAAAGCAGTTACTCGTCTCAAAAACTTTGCAGCGATCATTGCAAAGATTTCCCTTGTAGGAATTGGCGCAGGTATAGCCGCCGCTGGAGTAGCTGTATCCAAGTTGGTCAAAGCAGGTTCTGGAATGGCGGCTCAATATGAGACTATCCGCCTGACGATGGGCGCGTATCTCAAGGACTTGGGCAAGGCTGATACAATACTGGAGCAGATTGCAAAATTCTCTGTTGTCACGCCATTTGAGACTACCGGACTGCAAGATGCTACGAATACGCTACTTGGAGCAGGTATCGCTGGCGAGGAAGTTGTTGGCGTTCTAAAAGAAATTGCAGCTGTCTCAAAAACTACGGGGCAAGTTGGCGAGTTGGCTGACGCTCTGAGTAAGGGGTTCGCAAAAGGGAAATTCCAAACGGAGGAATTAAACAAGTTTCTCGAGCGCGGAATCAACCTTATGCCGGAACTGGAAAGAGTCACTGGCAAGAGCGGCGAGGCATTGCAAAAAGCGATTCAAAAGGGTTTGAAATTTGATGATGTCAGAACGGCAATCGCTAATCTTAGCAAAGAAGGCGGGCTATTCTTTGGAATGCTAAAAACGCAAAGCACAACATTTACTGGTTTAATTTCCACATTGAGCAGTAATTGGGACGAGTTTTTGCTAAAGTTTGGTCAGCCAATCAACGACTCGTTGAAACCTTTGCTTGATATTTTTATCGTCCAGGTGCAAAAACTGACCGAATCCGGCGCACAGATTGGAACAGTTATTTCAACGGCGATTGATGGAGTTGTAAACAAAATCAAAGGCGTCGATTTTGTCGGAATTTTCAAGGAATTTATTGCTGGGCTGGATGCAGATGGATTAAAAACTTTACTAATGTCTGCCGCAAAAGTGGTCGCTGCATTTTTCGGAAATAAGATGATTGAAGTAATCCGAATTGGAGCGCATCTTTTCAAAGTGGCTTTCAGTCACGTCGCGGAGCAAGTATCGGGCGAATTTGGGGAAACTCTCAAGAAGGAGTTTCTCGAGATTGCTAAGTTCGCCGTAATGCCCCCGCCCTTGGCTATTGCAAAATTGACTAAAAAAATAAAAGAGGGATTAAATAAGGCGAATGAGGAAGGTGTCACGCTGGAGGACAAGTTGCTATCCGCAGCGGATGCGCTCAAGAATAAAGTGACAAAAGACCCAGACCCATTCGGCTTGCAGGCAGAGGCTGATGCTTTCAAGCAAGCCTTGGAGGGGGTCATGGAAAAAGGGAAAGACAAGATCGCTAGTAGATCAGAGTCCGACGAGTATGACGCAGAACTGGCAGCGCAAAAAGCAAGAGTGAAGCGAGATGAGGAGATGGCAAGAGCAGCAAAGGCGCAGAAAGCAGCGGACCTGGCCAAGATCAACGATTTCCTTACGGGATCGGTCCCAGATCACGTCTCGGCCAATATGCCGCTGAAAGCCGATCCACGAGGACAGTCTGAATGGCAAAAGCTGCAATCGTCGTTCAACGCATTCGACTTGCTCCAAGGACGGAAGGCTCAAGGGATTGCTGTTGGCAAATCGACGAGCCTGAGTCAAAATGGAATGGGAGTAAAACGATACACTAACCCGGCGCGAGAAGCTGCCCGGATCGCGAAACGACAGAGAAGAGACGTTCGCGACCAGACAGAGATTTTGCGCGACGTAGACAAGAAGCTTGGGCAGGGCTTGGCGGTGAATTGATATGGCAGACCCAACTTACATCGGCAATACTTCATTCCGCACATTCTCAGTGGTTGAGAATGAGAACTCGGAAAGCTCTGATACTCTGACCGTCGTTCTGCGAGGCGATCTGGACGAGTTGGATACAGTAAATGAGGCTTGGATCAGAGGCAGATCGGGAACGACTCTAGGCTATCCAAATATGTTTTTGCAGACCAAAAGCGTTAGCAGCGGAGGAGGCCAACCATTTGCAGAAATAACCCTAAACTTTGAAGGTTTTCTCGTCGCGACTTTTAGCAATCCGGTAAGAATAGAAGACTCTTTGACCATCCAGAGCGGATCGTTTGTTTCCGATCAAACGGACCTAGAAGGCAACGAGGTAACAGTCCAGGCTTCGTTTTACGCGCAGCAAACATCTATTTCATGGATTCACCGAGGCAAGAACGCTCCGACTGCGCCACAGTATCCTGCTATTGTCCCGGCTGAGATAAATACTTCCACGCTATTCAATAAGCAACCGCCAACTTTCGACGGATCGCTACAGGTCAAGAATGTCGGACTTCTGGCAGGCTTTACACGATCCGAATTGGCAACAGGAATTTGGGCCGTAACAGAAACGTGGATCGTGCGAATGGAACCGGATGAAGGATAAATGGATGATTTTGAAAAATACGATTCCGGCTTTTTCTTCGGTCGATTCAATCGCTTGATTG
>Ga0102963_1001056_pt1 | contig 12011 bp, 7 predicted proteins | sample SalPon2_C_H2O_MG_2_FD_84522 | JGI IMG/M metagenome (GOLD analysis project Ga0102963, IMG submission 84522) | Salt pond water microbial communities from South San Francisco under conditions of wetland restoration - Salt Pond MetaG SF2_C_H2O_MG | ecosystem: Environmental > Aquatic > Non-marine... | reverse complement strand
TACCGTTACCAATGCTGAAACGAATGTCAGCACCCACAGCTCGCATCGAAATGCGGAAGACACCAGCAGTCAAAGCGGTGTTAGACGTGGTAGAACCAGCAGCAAGTTGCCGAGCAAGACCAGGCTTACCAAGAGGTTCTACACGATCAGAAAAAGAAAGTTGTGCCATTGTTAGTTAAAAAGATTTAGTAGGCCAAGGAGTCAAAAATGGTTCAGTGTTAGCAACCATAGTTTGAGTTGCTTCGTCGTAAACAGTTTCTTGATTAGTTACGAGTGCAACAAATGCTTCAAACGTAGCTGCGTCTGTAATTTGAGTTTCACGTTGACCGCTAACAGTACGGACAGCAGCACGATACGTTGCTACATCAGTTGGAATCTCAGTACCAGCTTCTGCTTTACGAGTAACGTACCAATCAGTGATTGAAAGTAAAGACCCAGCAGTTTCTTTTTGTTGCTTGATCCAATCAGTTTTAAGTCCGCAGTTAATAAATTGAACACCGTTTTTATCAAATACAGCATCACCGTCTTCATTAACTGCAGGCTCATCCTCAAGACGTTTAGGGTTACCTTCACTCCAATAGAAACGAGTATCTACAGGTGCTGAATCAGGAATCCAGACAATACCAAGTGCATCCTTAGTTTCTTGAGAAAGAACGGTAACCCAGTTAGTAGGGTATTGGTTGCCGTCCGCATCAACGAACGACTTGCCAGGTCTAATTACCTGACCATTAAGTTGAAATGACATAATTGTTCGTTAATGTTATCGGGCTGTGGCTGGAGAAACATTATTCCCGCCAGATGGACTTTCGGCAAATGCCATGAACATATAAGTGCTACCAGAGCCGTTAGTCGAGGTGGAACTAGTCCTGATCTTGAAACCGTTGGAAAGGAAATCCTGCGGCGTATAGTTAGCCGACTCAGCATTAGCCAAGTTTGCCCATAACACATCGTCGGTGGGGTTGTAAGTTTCTCTGGCGTTATCAAACATCAGCCAGTTTTCTGTTGAGTTAGTCCGCTTAATTATGAGAAGACTGGGTTTAAACCCCAGGTACACAAACGGACCATCAGTTAACCCGTTGCCGATGTAGCTGCCGAACTTGCTGTAGCCTTCGACTTCGGCAAAGCAGTAGGCAATCATGCCTGATCCATTGCCATTTACCTGACCCTCCGCGCCGACTGTGAATACAGTGGAGTCTGGAGCCGTATCGTTCCAGTAGAGGGAATAGGTGACGAAGGCGTCAGTAAGGTTGAGCCTAAGTCCACCTGTCTCGGGTGAAGAGTTTGCATCCTTATGATAAACAATCCACCCCGTATTGCCAACATCTCTGTTCTTGACGATCATCATCTCGGGGGTTTGTGAGAGTCCATGACCCACGGTGGCATTAGCGCCAGACCCCGTAAAATTAACAATCGAAAACCCGGCCTCTTGGTTTGCAGACACTTGGGAGGTGATTGTTCCGGCAGTATTAGCTACTGCAGGTCCACCAGCTTTCCAGCACCAAGCGACGTAGCTATCGAACCCGACTGCGCTGTTGTTCACATCATTACTGGTTCCAAGCGTGAACCCGTCCGAATCAAAAGACGTTAAGGATTGGACATCTGTGGTCTCAGCAGCAGTTGAATCGCTTTCGAGTACCTCAGTTGCACCACGCACAGAGTCAACTAAAACGTGATTAGTGGTATTTGAACGACCCTTAATCCACACCAGATCAGGTTGAAAACCAACGCCAGTAATTGAATTTGAAGCCGAAGTGCCGGTATAAGTAACCGCTTTAAAATGTTTACCAGGATCAGTAATAGCTAAAGTTCCAGCAGCAGAAGAATTTAGATAAGTAAACCCATCAGGTACAAAATTTGAGAAGTGATTACCAGAAAAACTGTATCCATAAAAACTGCCGCCTTGTGCAACTTGATAAATAAAATGTCCCCAATCCTCCCCTGGATTAGGGTACAAATTAGTCACTTGGGCTCCCGTTCCAGCTGCGGGATCTCCATTCCAGCCAGGAAAGCTATCGGTGCTGGACGATCTTACCCAAAGCTTACCAGCGTCAATATCCCAAGCAAACCAACAATAAAAATACCCTGGATTACTGCTTTGGCTTGAAGCAACAGGGTTAGTATAAGAAGGTGTTGCAGTTAAACCTGTGTGAGCAAAATTTCCATTAGTTTGAAGTTGAAATCGAGGGTACGGTATATTTGCTCCGTTTGAAGTGTTGGTTGAATTTGGATATTTACCAACCCCATGCAAACAAGACCCAATGTATTCCGTATAACCAGCGCTTGCCCAGCAATACTTACCACTAGAATTACCGTTTATAGTTTGAAAATGACCCCAACCCATTCCATTGGAACCACCATAAAACTCCCTCCAAGCGTTTTGGCCCCAGCTTAAACTGTAACCATTTCCCCAACGTATCTGGTTAAAATTAAATAGACTCTCATTAGTTGTTGGTGTGTCAGTAAAAATATCTGATCCACTGCCAGAAGTAGTAAAGCCATTGGCCGTGAAGTTATTGCCGTTGCCGCTGTGGTCGTGACCGATGCCGTTGGTAGCAGAGGGGTCAAACTTCAGATACCAGCCTTGCGCTCCAAAAGTGCCTGTGTAGCTGACAGGACGCCACACTCCGTTATTGTCAAGTTCGCCAAAATTATTGGGATTTAAATCTTGGTTGTCTACAAATATCGCCTCAGCAATATACCCTTTAAAACCGCTGCCAAGCGACGCTGCAACGCTAGCTCCGTTCCAAGTAGTGTTACTACCGTTATTGCCAGATTGAGTCGTTGATTGCAACTCTCCGTTGACATACCATTGAACGGTTGTTCCGTTCTTTTTTAATACAATGTGATACCAAGCATTTGGGTCTCTTAACAGTGCGTTTGTGTAAGTATATCCAGTGATGCTATTGGCATACGTCAGAACGGAAAGATTGTCGGAATAACTGCTACCACCTGTTGTAAAGTTTATGTAGCTTTGATACGGGAAAGCACCGTAGCCAAGAAGCTGCTGGTTACTGCTAATTGATGGAGTGGCTTTTTTTATCCAGCAGCTAAACGTAGTGACTGAGGTTGAATCAGGTGTACCGTTGGTTCTTGTAAAACTACTTGACCCATCAAACCGCAAGCTCTGCTCGATTTCATACGCGCCTGTTTTATTAACAAAGAAAGAAGGAAAGATAGGCATCAGGCAATACCTTCAACAAAGTTACCCAGCAAAATTGTACCGCTGGCTTGGACAAAGAACGGGACAACAGCTGGGAACGTTGTAGGAGCTGTATAAGACCCACCTGGAAAATCAAAGTCACTACCAAACGAAGTAGGTGCAGCAGTGACTCGAATCAAACCAGCCGTACCAGCAGTTTGGTTAGTTGGGTTGGGGATAGCAATAGCACCACAAGTCCAGTAGTTACCAGTGCTCAGATCAAAGTCAGAAACAGTAATGGTCCGCTCAGTTGCAGAAACAGTTGCAGTATAAGTTTGAGCAACATCAGTTACAGCGTTATCTGCATCAAATGCTTGAACATCTGTACCAATAACAAGACCAAGGGTAGTACGTTGTGCCGAAGCATCTGCATCATCAAGTAATGCACGTCCAGCAGCAGTACAAGTAATTTCTTCTACATCACCAGCCCCTGCAGTACTACGACCAAGGAGTTTGTCAGTAGCTGAAACGTCTTGTAATTTAGCATAAGTAATAGAATTATTGTCAACAGTCCAAGTAGAACCAGAACTGCTAACAGTAATGTCCCCTCTATCACCATCAGGAATAGCAGAAGTTAAAATTAAACCATCAATATAACCTTTAGTAGCGGCATCAGTACCAGCACTGGGAGTACCAAGATTTGTAATCTGGTTGCTACCCATATTTAAATCACCAGACATGGTGCCGCCAGTACTATCAATACGGCGGTTTACAGTTTCTTGAGTAGCATACAAAAGCTGGTCAGCATTGTTGTTTAGATCTTGGGCACGAATAGAAGACCCAGAGAAAAACGTTGCTACTGCATTGTCAATGTCAGTTACTCGATAAATTCTAATAGCAGCTCCATCAGCAGGAGCTACATTGAATTGAATAGTTGTAGCGTTGGCGAAAGTAAATTCAGTTGTATCAGAACCATTAAGACTTACCTTAATGTCTGCTTCTTTAATGTATTCAAATGGAAAGGTGAAGTTTGTAGTATTACCGTCACCTGTATAAAGTTCTTGAGTTTGTGCCATTACGTTACATAGTTATGGTAATGGGTGGATTAAGCGATGTCTAGGATATCCCGGACTTGGTTTGCCAAAGGCGTATCTTCTTGAGCAGCCAACGCATAAAGACCACGATCTTCTGCGCCAGGAACATAGGAAGTTCTACCGTACTTACCTTCTTCATAACGACGAGTAAACTCTTCGTTTCGAGAAAGTTCGCCACCTTCAACGGCTCTAATTTTAAAATCGTCGTGAATTTCTTTGATGTCCTGACGGACCCTATCAAGAATAATTTGAGCGTTAGGGTTAATAGGAATAGGAATACCAGGAACGCCACCACCAGTAGTAGTGCGCTTAGCTTCTTTCCTATAATCTTTCATCAAATCTTGGTAAGCACCTGAATTGTAATAATCAGTCAACGCTTCTCCAAGCCCAAGACCAGCAATGTCACGACTTAACGCAGCTTGAGAAGCAAGGTCAAGCGGAATACCGTTTACTTCTTGCAAGTATTTACGGTTGACAGCATAACCAGTCTCTTCAAACAGTTTGTACCAGCCAAACTTTTTGTAGGAATCTTTGATTGGAGCAGGCCAACCAATTTCGTTAGCCAGAGAACCACGAATAGCTTCCCACCAATCATCGCCTTGCTGACCACCACCAGCAAACGTAGCTACATTAGCTTGGCGTTCGTTAGTGTAAAGGTTTTGCATGATCAGATTCTCAGGGAATCCAGCACCACCAGTAGTCTTCTGTGCCAAAGCAGCAGCAGCAGTAGCTAGCGGATCACCACGGTCAACCAAAGGTTTTTGGAATGGAGACGCAATTCTACCAAACATACGTCCAGCAGAAGGAGAAATAGGCATACTGACAAACTCAGTAATGTCACTCAGCCAACCTTTAGTTGCAGCACCTCGGCTAATCAAATCAGCAAAGTTAACAAGACCAGTCAAAGTAGTTTGATCAAACGTGTTGTCAATAAAGCTAGCAGTAATTTCTTGAAGACCTTTTTGATACTCACCACGGCTAATAGAACCAAAACGGTAACTATTAACTAGGTCAGCAGTAAAGGACATCTGAGCACTGTAAGGTTGGAACTTACTGAACGGAAGAGAGATATACCCAGTATTGGTATCACCAACAAGAGGAATATCATCATCTTGTACAATAAAGGAATCCTTAGCTTCCAACGGTCCAACAATTTTACCAGTCATGTTACCAGACCAGGCACGCCACACAGCAAAAGCCGTAGTCAATTGTGCCGCAGCAATAATAGACTTTGCTTGCATCTGCATAGGAACACCTAGTTCACCACTCAACATTTTCTTGTGAGTAGGAGAAAGCATGCCGTGAAGACCAAGACCTCCTGCTGCACCAAGACGAACTTGATCCAAGAAGTCCCAACTAATCCGAGCAAACGGTGCAATAAATTTAATCAGACCTGAATCTTCAGCAGTATTCTGCAAACCTTTGAAAGCTCTTGATGCTATAGTTGCGTCCTCTCCAACAGTAATATCACGCTGGAAAGTCTGCATCTTAGACACATCTAGCAAAGCGGGGTTTTTGATACCACCAAACAATTCACCAGATTTACCCAGGGCTTCTTCACGTAGAATGTCGTAAGCTTCTTTTACAGTAATACCTTCTTCGGTAGCTTTTAAGAAAGCCATGCCGTTAAGGTTACCATTAAAAGCAGTCGATTGTCCAGCCGAGTCAAGAGACATCAGGAAGCGGCTAGGAGCGTTAAGACCAGGGTTATTGCCAAGACTTTGCAACGTGTAGTCTGCCCAATTGTAGAACAATGCTGACGCATCAGCACCTTCTTCTTCTAGAACACGACGAGTAGCAGTGTAAGTAGCATCAAGTTTGTTTTGTTTAGCAAGGTGAGTTTCCCAGTTTCTTTTAAAACGACCAGTACCACTAATAGGTTGGTTGTTTTTAAATGATTTAGCCATTGCATGGAAAGCTTCTCCCATGTGAATCATGCCACCAGTGGCTTGACCAAAACCATACAAAAAATCTTTACGAGCTTGATCACTAAATGGAGTGAAAGGTGCTCGGGTTCCCATCAAAGCCAAAGGTTCAATGACCTGACGAACAATGGTGTTAGAAGCAGCCGTAGTCATAGTGCGGACAGCACTCAGCAGACCAACGTTGTAGAACAGAGAACTGACAGCATCAGAACGTCCGCTAGCCAAAGCTTTCTTAATAATTTCACCGCCAACTTCAATAGTCTCAAGTGCTTGACGTGCATCACCAGAGCCTAACTGAGCATAGAAAGTTTTAAGAGTTTTAGTTGCATTGGTATCACCGTTACGTGCAAGAGTCATCAAATCTTCAATAGCTTTGACGTTACCTGCTTCATCAATAATGTCACCCATGATGACACCTTGATTGTTTGCCGCTTCAATGGAAATTTCATCCAGCAAACGAGTAAACTCTTCTTTAGTAAACCGTTGCTGCATCTTACCTGCCAAAGACCAAGCACGCTTAGCACGACGCAGAGGTGTCAAAACAAGCTGAGATTTTTTAATATGCTGCAAGAGTTCATTCTCTAGCATTTCAGTGTTGACGCCAATGTCACTGAGATTGTTAATAGCGGTGCCAAGTTTAGCAGCCGTAACACTCATTTCTTCGGACAACAGCGTACCAATCACAAACGATTCAGGACGACTGAAATCAAGAGTAGCACCAGTTCTTAGGTACATGTCAAGACTTTTAGCCATCTTATCTCCCTCACCATAAAGAGGAATGGTAAGCTCAGCAAAATTATTAAGGAATGCTGGGAAGTTATCTGACAGCAAACCTTCATTCATTTTCCAGAACTGAGCACCACGCTCTAGTGAAGCAGCTAGTTCTTCGTTGTAGTTCTTAAGACCAGGAAGCTCTTCTGTAATAGCTTGAACAATTCGCTGCAAGCTTTCTTCTTCACTAATCACATCCAGATTAGAGAAGTATTTACGGTTTGCACGAGTCAAACCATCTTCACCAACAGCAGAACGTCCAACCTTTCTGAAAATTTCAGTTAGCAAAGCGGGAGCAGAAACAGCTTTACCTTCAAAATCTTGAACAGTAGCTTTAACGGTTGTACCATTAATTACATCTTCAGGTTCAAGTAGGTTGCTGTAGGCAGCTTTGTAAGTGTTTTCAAGAACGTCCTTCATCTGATCTTCAGACACACCATAAGCTTTTGCAGCTTTGGTAACGAAGGGTTCAGGTTTGTAGTTTTTAAATACTTGTCCAAGGAACGCATCGGTTCCCCAGTCAAAGATGTACGATTGGATAAAAGCCGCAGTCTTTAGAAAAGCATACGATCCAAAAGACTTACCTTCAATAAGATCACGAGTTACTTGGTCAGGCTCACCAGCGCCAATAGCGCCAGCAATCTCACCAAATTTAACAGCCATAGTTCTGCCCAACAGAACCTCATCAAGATCCTGTGCAGCAGCAGTTTCAATACCAGCACGAACAGCACGTCCTGCTGCCACACCCTTCATAATGTTTCCAGCAATACCGCCAGTCAACATTGTAGGGACTGCAATTTCAGTGAACTCAAATAGCAGGTTAGCAATAGGAGACTCTTTGATTCTAGCAGGAGCTGACGACCAAGGGGTGGCTTGACCAGTCAACTGAGCAACACCAGTGAGGGGCAGCATAACGCCTGCCCTTGCACCACCAGCAATTGCTTCTAGATTCTCAGAGGTACCATATACAGCTTTTTCAAAGAAGCTACCTTCTTCTGCTACTTCTTTAGAACGTGCTTGTTGACGTTGTTCAAGTTGCTCAGCATTCATCAATGCTCCGCCAGTAATAGCGCTAAGGGTATTAGCCATAGCGTCCCCTGACAGGATGTCTTCAACAACGTTACCTACAGCAGTCAGAATACCTTCAGGACGTTCCTGAGGCATAGGTGTGTCGTCTTCTACAGCGTCGGTAGGACCAACCGCTTCAGTAGGCGTATCTGTAGGCTGTTCAACTACAGGCTCAGCTGCAGCTTGCTCTTCTAAAAATTTCAGGCGTTCAGCTTCAGCTGCCGCAGCAGCCTCTTGTTCTAAACGCATCCTCCGCTCACGGTTGGATTCTTGTGCCATAATTAAGCAGTTAAGTATTGTGCGAGAGCAGATAGATTAGGAACATTAGGTCCAAGCAATTCGTTCACTGCCAGCTGCATGTGGCGATCAGAAGAGTTTGGATTCATCAACAATCTATATGCTCTTGGGTTTTCCAGACGCATCTGTTCAGCCCATTGTTCCAGTTCTAGACTTTGAGGATCGCTCCAGTCAGTCAAAGCTGAAATAGCAGCAGACAAGTAACCTGCTGATCGAGACGGGAACCCTGCCAATTCAAAGGCATGAGCACCTTGTTTAGGACCTGAAATAGAAGCAGTATCTACTTTAGGTTTATAAGGAGCTTCTTGGTGTGCAGCAAGCTCATAATTGATCAAATCAAGGGGAGACATATTAACACTATTAGAAGCATTAATAAACTCTCTGTCAATTATACCGTTCTCCCAAGAAATTTTGTAGTCGTCTAAATCTAAAGCATTAAACAACGTATCGCCTCTAGTAGGGCTGTAGTCAAGAGCTACCTCCGCTGAAATAGGCATCGTTGGATCGTAACTGCTACTTAATTTTTTAGGGAGAGACGAGGGAGCAGTTCTAAATTTAGTGTCTTTAAATTTATCGAAATAAATTTGGTATTTTTTAGGGCCTATGTTTTTATCTGTAGCATTTTTAGGATCGTCTAACCAGAATCCATTGAGATAATATTTACCTCCTGGAGTATTAAAGTTAGCCTTTTCCCAAGCAGACAGTTTATCGTCAAGTTCAAGCGCCAGTTTTTCAGGCTCAGTTTCTTGACTATTACGAAGAATTCGATTACGTTGAATAACAAGGTCACGGTTAATTGCCGTAGCCAATGCAGAAGCAGTAGAATAATCTACATACGAAAGAAGTCTACCAACAATGTTAAGTTTACCTTGAGGGTCTTTTTTCAATCCAAGTCTTTGTTCAACTAAGCGATCAAGACTTTCTTGATAACCGTCAAAAGTTTCTTTAACAATAGGGTCGCTTGCTTTACGTTTTTGAGAATAAGCGTCCTCAAATTTTTTAATAGCTTCAGGACTATATCTACCAGCTTTACCAGCATTAATAGTTGTCTCGTAATCAGGCAAATCACCTGAAGCAATTTGCTGGTCTAGACGTGCATCATTGACATTAGAGTTAGGATCAAGAACCAAGGTACCAGAATCACCTGCAAGCTTACGTGCTCTAAGGTAACCAGTACGACTTTTTAACCCGTTCAATTCTGCAACAGCTTTATCAATACCAGCTGCACGTGTTTCAGGAGTTAAACCTTCTTGAGCTAAAAATTTGTAAAGCCCTTCTTCAATCTGATTAGCTTGAATAGTATCCGACTGTTCCTCATCACGGCTAGCTTCAACAATAGCTGCTTGAATCTCAGGACCATATTTAATACCAAGTTCAGTCCCTTTTTGACCAGGAACTTGTTGAACTAGTTTAAGAGTTTCAATGTTACCGGGAGTATTGTTTTGTACAAACGATCTTGTTAGTACACCTACAGCCCTAGCATTAGCTTCACGACGACTTAATCCAGTATTATTAATACGATAGTCTTCAGTAGTTTGATTCCAAACCTGTTGAAGGTCTGCAAGTTTTACAGGACCTGTAACACGACTAACACTGTCTCTAGTCCTAGCATCAATGCGTGCTGCTTCGTCTTTTTGATATTGAGCAAGAGCTTGAGTTGTTTTATTAAGGCGGATATTATTTTCAACTGCACTAATAGTAGGTGCAAGAGTTTCTACAAATGCAGTTTTAGTTGCGTATTGATACCCGTTGTTTTTAATAAAATCAAAACGACCTTGCTGAATAACAGCATCAAGTTTTTGATCGTAACCAGCACCACCTTCAGCAAGCAATTCAAAAGCAGGGATATACTGCCCTTGCCACATAATAGGGGCGTTGCTAGCTACATAGTTGGTCATGTAAGCAGCATACTTGTTTCTGCCGTCAATGAGAGCAGCTTTTTGACCTTGAAAACCACGACCAATTCTACGTTGCTCTTCAAGCCGTCGAACAGTAGCAGGATCAGCTCCTTGCCTTGCTGCGCTTACAGCTTCATTTTGAACAGCTGCTGTAGCTTCAGCTTCTTTTTCAGCAATGATAGTTTGATCGTCAATACCGTCAGTCCAAGCCGCCCACTGTTCTCCAATTTCTTTGTCTTTAGCAGTTTGCTTAGCAAGTGCTTCAAAATATTTAGTACCAGATTCAGTCAGACTTGCAAGAGCTTGAAGGTCTTGTCCAACAAACCTAGTATCTTCAATGCGTTGTTGATCTGTAATTCTACGAGAACCAAAGAACTGACGCATTTGCTCTAATTCTTTAGCTGTTCTTTCTCTAACTTGTCCAGCAGTATCTACAACGGACCTTGGACTAAATCCAGGTGCCCGTGCAAAGGATTCGAATTGTGCCATAATTAATTTGTTTTACCAAACCATCCAAGATCTTTGAAAGCAGATTCAGCCCCCATACCAGCAGTAAGACCACCAAGCGCTGCGCTGCCAAGACCGCCAATCAAAGAGAAAGCTGATGGTCCAGATTGCATAACAGGGGCAGAGGGTAGAGGTGCTCTACGAGTAGGCAAAGGTACCCTACTAAACAACTGTCGTCGATAAGAGGTAGCTTTATCGGCTTCACCACGGTAAAAATCTTTAGCAGCAAATCGAGCACGCATTAAATTATCTAAACGCATCGATTCACTTATGTCTTCAGCTCCTTTAGCCAAAGTCATCATACGTTCACGACCTCTACCTGCTTGCATTCCTGCAGCAATTTTACCTTGTGTTTGAAGCAGTTTTTGCTGACTTCCAAGACTTTCAAACCTGGCTTTAGATATACGTTCAGTTTCTTGTTTTTGAAGTCCGGTTGCTACATCTGCAATAGCCCAATCACTTTCTTGAATACCAGAAAAATAATCATTGATAGCAGCACGACGAATCGCTTCATCGCCTTGAAATTGAAACTCAGACATCATTGCCGCGTCTCGATATGCATTCAATCGAGCACGGTTAGTGGCATCAGTTTGGGCTCTACCTTGCTGGAAGCTACCAAGAGCTGACGCGCCTTGAGAAAGCCCTGTGGCTACGCCGATAGCTGTTGAGGGTCCGCACATAATTTACAGAATTCTATAAAGGGTAAGTTATTGGGTCCGTATTTAATCACTCGGATAAACTTAAACCCAAGGAATCTGAGAAGTTTTACGTGGGTCACATTACGTGCATCCACAATGTTAAAGAGCAGCTTCTCTTTTCTGCTGTCAATAAACTTTTTAGCTTCGCGTGCAAAGGCTATTGGGTAGTCACGGATAACTGGTGTACACAACATCCAGATTGCTCCGTTGTCATGAATACCTGCCATACCGGCAGTCTTGCCGTTAGGCATCGTGAAGTACACGCAGAAGCCTCTAGAAACAGCCTCAGGGAGCACGACCATAGGATCCTGGCCATGCCCCTCTTCGACCTCTCTACGGTCCTCAGGGAGCAAGTTAGAGGCTACCTCAATAGCAGCCTCGATTGTTGCTGGGCGGATTTCAACCTTAGACACTTCGATAGTATTTGTTGGTATAGTTACCTTCCCATTCCATTGCATACAATGTAGTAGGAGAAGGATGTTTAGAAGATAGTTCTAAATTAAAGTTAATGTTTTTATCGTAGACAGGAACTGTCAACGTAGTCTCATCACGAATAGAAGCTGTGTTAGCTCGGTAAGTACCTGATGTAGCAGACTCGTAAGTAATAACACGAT
>Ga0102963_1001054_pt1 | contig 12020 bp, 17 predicted proteins | sample SalPon2_C_H2O_MG_2_FD_84522 | JGI IMG/M metagenome (GOLD analysis project Ga0102963, IMG submission 84522) | Salt pond water microbial communities from South San Francisco under conditions of wetland restoration - Salt Pond MetaG SF2_C_H2O_MG | ecosystem: Environmental > Aquatic > Non-marine... | reverse complement strand
ACTCAGTCAGCCCACCTTCTGTGATGTGCTCTGCTAAAATCGTAATGTCTTGAGCCACATACGCGTTGGTATTAATGTCACCAGCATATTGAAACTCACGCACCTTACGCGCCCCCCGCTGGATGAACAGCGTCACATCAGCCACTTGGACAGGCTCTGTATCGGTCGTTCCGTAATTGGAATATTTGCGGATCACCGTTGCCGTAGGTGTGACAGGACCGCCGTTGGTTGTTGTTAGAACAAATTCACCGCCGGCTGTTCCAATCGTCAAAATCCTGGTCGCTGACAGATACCTAATAGCGTTCACTTTGTTCGATGCGATGGTGTAAATCAATGCGTCGTTGTCGTTTGTACCAACTGTAAAATTAAGGTAGTCAGCTGATTTGCTAAACCACAGGCTTTGCGGATTGTTGTTTGTTGCGCCAAAAACCAGGCGCTGTTCAAAGAATGTGACAACGCTTGGATAATTGTCGCTCGCGTTGTTAAGATTGGGACTTGGCGCGCCTACAATCGTTGCTGTCGAAAGGGTCCAGGCATTGTGATCTGTGCGTGTCAGCGTTCGTATCGCGTAGTCAGGATGCACCAGATACATTGTATCAGCGCTTTGAGCAAAGCGCAGGTTAGGCAAATCGGTTGGTCCATACGGCGTTGTGATCTGAAACAACCGTGATGTGGTCACCCCGCTGTCGAAGGCCGTAAAGCTTGTCGTGTCTATGGCATTGCCAAAAAGATCTGTCAGAGTAAACGTATTTGTCGTGACGTTGGCGACCAGATAGTTGCGCGACGTAAGCTCTGTCATGGCGCTGCTATTGGAAAGAAATACCTCATCGCCGTTGCTGTAGCCGTGAGATGTGCTCGTTAAGACCCCGGGGTTTGCTTGGGTGATTGCGCTTATCGTTTTGGCACTGTCCAAAACTTGTAGACCATTGCGAAACACGCGCATGTAACTGTCGCCAAATTCCAGCGCATATGTGTCAGATGTTTTAAACTCAAAAGGAATGAGACGTGTAAAGTTTGCGCTGTTTTTAACCTCGCCCAAAAACTCTGTACCAGGGCGCCTGGTCACACCACCATGCGGATGCACGATCATGTTGGTCAGTTCAGACAAACCCTCCTTGTACTTGGAGATCGTGACGCGCCCTTCGAGGCGTGGGCTGATCTCGCCAGCCGTAAAGGTACTGAGAGCCGGTGCAGAGCGCGCCATTTACATTCTTGCCTCTATGAAGTCTGACGCCTCTATGCGCTCTGGGGCGCCTTCTGTGCCGTCTACATAACGCGCCTCGCTCAGTTTGCTATCGAAGACTGCAGACGTCAGCTGAACCATGCTGGTAGAGCCCGTTATCGCGTAGCAAATTTCAAAGGCTAGTCTCGCTGCCAGAGTATCGATCAGGTTTGCATCGTACTCATTAGGATCTGTAACGCGGCCAATGTATTTTATTTTAGCGACGGCCTCATCTGTGACAAGCTTACGCCCTTCAATAACGAAGGCAGGGCCATTGCTATTTGAAAACATATTGTCTCTGGGATAGGTCAGCGTCCCGTTTGAAAACTCTAACACTCTAAGACAGTATGGATCTGCGGGGAGCGTATATTGTTTTGCGTAACCATACGCCGGCGTTTCGCTGTCCTGGGCCAGCTCCACACGTCTGATTAAACAATTCCAAGGATGCGCGCGAAAGACCGCATCGCGCACGGATTCATATCTTTGATTGATAATGCGCGCCGGTTTGCTGTTTTCATCCAAAGCAGTGATGTTAGAAGCACCGATCTGGTTCAGCGCGAAATTGGCTATGTCTACAACTGAGGTCATGCCTTAGCCTTGTTTTTGTTTATCATAGAAATGCGTTTGGCTTTTTTCCGTGCATCCGGTTTAGAAGATGCGCCCCAAGCGCGAAGAGAGAGCAAAAGACGGGTTGGTTTCCCATCCTTGTCTCTCTCCGGCCCAGGCATATTGCCCATGCGCGCCAGAAAACTAGCGCGCCGTGGATTGTTGCCCGACTTCACAGGAGGTTTGAGGTTACCCTTCGCAGACGCCCTGCCCTTCGCGTTCAGACCGCCTTTCGGGTTTTGACCCTCTTTTCTCTGCCAAGCCGGAGTTTTTGCCATTAGTCAACAACATACTTGATTGTTAACTCAATGGTTCCTGTGCCAGCTGCACCACCCATTGTGACGGTGATTGCAACACCGTCTTCGTTGGTGTCTGTCTCTGTGCCGGAGCCCAGAGCCAGGGTGGCCAGGATGTCAACTTTCTGCGCAGATGTTGACGCAGCCGCTGCTTTGTATGCAGCTGCAGACGCGCTTACTGCAGTGCCAGCTGCGTTTGTGTGCGCAGCATAACCAACAGACAGTGTTGTTGATGCACCTAGCGCATCATGCGCGAGAGATCCCTCGAGCAAACGTGCGCCATCTGGCAGAATAAACATCTCAATGACATCGCCCGATGCCAAAGAAGATGCTTCATATGTACCATGAGCAACGCGAATACGTCCACCCAGCTCATTGGCTTTGTTCATAACAACCGGGGTTGCCCGAGTGTTTGTGCGTTGTGTTGAATAAACGGTAGCCATTAGTCAGTCTCCTTTACTCATTACACGCAATTTCAACTACTTTTTCCTCTTCCATGCGGGTCGACCCGATAGATTGGCAGTAGTAGATTTGCGTAGAATATGACTTGTCGGCACGTTCATCGATGCGCGCTTGCGGCTCTTTACCCATTGCAAGCTTTATCCCGTCTGAGGCAAACGCAATGACCTGGCGGTCAGAGTTGCTGTCTGTGGTTAGACGGTTAGAGACAATGAAGTTAAAACCAACAAAACTATTCAGCTCGCCTTGAGCCAACGCTTTGACAGTGTTGAAGTCACTCGATGTCACAGTTGTGTTGTTCAAAAGATCTGAGATCTGTTTTGGTGACACAACGATGTGACGCGGAATTGATGGATCAACGGAATTTGCATCAAGGATCTCTTTTGCTGACAGCAATTTTGCAAGCGTAAGACCTGCAGATCCATGCGCAATTTTCTGGCCTGATGGAAGCGCAGTGCTTGTGCCACCGTCCTTACCAGTTTTTGCAGTGCCAAGCGCAGCTGCAATAATCACATCGTCCATTGCACGACCCATCGCAGCGGCGGCTGCGCGTGAGTATGTGCTTGTTGGATCAACCAGCAAACGCACTTTGTCTGCATCGTCAACCAATTCAGCATATTCATAATCACTTAGAGTGACCATGCGTCTGCTATGCGGTGTATCAACAAGCGGGGTGTCAGCGTGTCTGCTTGTGCGCAGTACAGCCGCTGCCGATCCCACCTGATCAAAAAAGGCTTTTTCGCCGTTCACAGATTCAACGTCTACTGCGCTGCGCAGTAGAGATCCCATTTGCTGCGAGAGCATAGAGATGTTAGCTGAAAACTGTTGGACGAATGCCGTTGTCACTTGGGTAGACATATCGTCATCCTTTTACAGATAAAATTTAAGGGTTACGGCGTCTGGTTGTCCCGATGGGGCCGGACTGCTATGAGGCTGCTAAGCCGCTTGTTTACAAGCTTCCTGTCGGGCCTTTCGGTTATCCGACCTTATATTCAAAAAGCCTTCCGACTTCTTGGACATAAAAATCATGCTCCGGGTGCATCTTGTCATGGTACGGCGTCCCAGGAGCCATCATTTCTGCGATTTTGCGTTGAGCTTCGTCTGGGGTCATGACCATCTCAGTTGCTTCGCCAACCATTTGATCTTCTCCAAACTCTTTGCCCAAAGCGTGAAACATTTTGATGATCCCCGGGTGATCTCCCAGGAACGACCCATCTGCAAGCTGGATCTCATCAAACATCTCTGTACCGCCCAGCAAATACGTTGCAGTGTTGCGAGCGATATCTAAATTTCTGTTAAAAGCTTTGCCCCACTCTTTCTGCAAACTTGCCTGATTATCCATCGCAATTTGCTCAGAGGCTTGGTTAAAAGCTTCGTTATATCCGTTTAGCCGGCTGTTGTAGAACTCAGCCATGCCGTTGGCTTGCGCTTGTGTCAGCCCCATATCGAAGGCTGCTTGACGCATCGATGACATTGTCTCTTCGTCTACGTTTTCAAAAGCGTAGGCGTCAGGTTTATCTGGCGCACCTAGTTTTGTGTAGACTGCGCGCCACTCATCAGGTGTTGCGCTTGCGCCTGGTATTGCAACTTTATCCGCTCCGATCATGCGCTGAGCATGAACGTAGGATTTTGCCAATGAACCAGCGTCTGTAAAATTTCTAAGACTTGGTTCGTTTCGAATGTCTTCTGGTAAGGTTTCGTGAAAAGTAGGTGCCGGTGCGGCCTCTTGAGATCCAGTGTCGTGGATTGCCTCAGCTACTGCTTCGCTCATTATTTGGTTCCTTTTGTTCGGACAACATCCGAATGATCAACAGCATGGCTGCGCGTTGTCCTTCATTGAAAGCGGTTTCATAAGGATCATTCGAAAATGTGGTTGTCTCAAACGAGAACCGACGTTTGAGATCACGTAAAACATGTTCACCGTCTTCGGTATTGAAGGTCCGGCGATAGGCGAGCTTCAGCTCTTTGATTTCTTTGTTCATTCAGCTGCGAGACTGCTTGTTGCTTGTTGCATTTGCTGGATCATGTTCAACCCATTTTCTGGATTCTGAGCCACGACCTGGGCAGCTGCCTCTGCTTTCTGACGACGCTCTTGCTGTACTTGTGCCGAGCTCTTGATAATGCGCGCTGGCATACCTGTTGTCTCCACAACATATTCAACCAGCCTGTCTTGATCCAAGTAATCCATAACCGGCGCCACCTGGCTCAGCTGCAGCATTGTTTCAAAACCGCGAAGCATTGATTGCAGGTCTGTCATTTTCTGCGCTTTCGCCAATGGGCTGACATACTCTATATCAATATCTTGCCCTTGCAGCTCTTGCGGTGGCTGGGGCAGAAGACCCGCACGAAGGAGCAACGCAAAGCTGCGTGATATCAGCGGCTGCAAGAGCTCTGCTTGCAAACGTCCTAGCACTGGCCCCAACAAACGCATCTTCTCTTCGTTGCGCTGTAAGACCTCTGTGGCCGTCATCGTCGGCCCTTGTCCAAGTAGGAGCTGATCAACATAGAACGCTTGACGTATCGCGTTCCGCCTTTGCTCTTCCATGTTCAGACCCAGAGGATTGTTGGCTCCGATCTGCAAGGGCTCCATTCTGTCACGGGTGCCAGATCTGTAGAAGTTTAATGATCCTGGCGTTGTTCTGATGGGCAGCATGAAGCCATCGTCAGGAACCATTAGGGGCGGGTCGATTTGTTTCTGAGCGGCCTTGATGGTTGTCTCAGACATCTTGTTCAGCATCTTCACGTCGGGGAGAGCGGTCATGGCCGGAGATCGACCATATGTGCTTACAGAGTCTTTGACAAACCGGCAGACCATGAAAGGGAACTCATCAAAGCCGCTCTCGCTAAGAAGCTGCCGGTCATCTTGTGTATAGTAAACCGATGCAATTGGTTTGCTTTTTGCGCGCCGTCCACTAGTTTCTGTGCGCGGAAAGACAGCATGGACCAGGTCATGTTCTTTGTAAGGGTCTTCCTCTATGTCTTTTTTAATCTTGGCCGGTAGATTTTCATCTGGGAATTGTTGTGCGATTGCCCGGGCTGACATTTTGAAATGCCGGTAAACGGTGTCAACGCGCCCATCCTGGCTTTCAGATATCGTTATCTCTGCAATATGACGACAGTGAAACCTGATGCCTTCGGGATCTTCTGTGACAAATAGGGCAGCGGTGCCGAATACCACTAGATCGTAATAAAGCTCATGTATCTCTTGCTGGAAGTTGGACCGCTGGAACGCTTTGTACATTTGATCAACACTCGCCTCTAGCCACTCATTGGCGAGGTCTGACTGTTGCAGTACAGGATTTCGGTATCTCATGGAAAACCAAGGCGTGGACGGGCTGGTCAACATGCCATGCAAGGACGCAGACAACAGCTCAACGGCGTGTATTGCCGTGCCGTCAAAGATCAGCTCAGTGCGTTTGTCACCCTGGGTGCGCTTCTTTGTGATATCGGCCTTGCGTGGCAGCATGTAATCTGCCAGCTGTTGCCAATGATTTTCCCAGTTGCTGCGTTGACTTTGAAGCGTTTTGAAGCGCTTGTCGAGCTGGGCAACCAGTGGAGTTACTTGAGACATTACTTATAACTCTTTGACATCATTGTGTTTTTCTTGTTTGGGGTTTTGCGCAGTTTGTCAAAATCTGCTTTGTTGATTTTGTCTTTAGGCGCTGCAACCGCTGCAAGCTTCTTTTGCTTCGGAGAATACTTGGACCCTGGCATTACTTTTTCTCCTTTTTATTCATCATGGTTTTGCCTTTGCGCGGTCTATGAGACAGCATTTTGCTCTCATCCGTATGTGTTGCGCCGCTCATAATCTTGCTGCCCAGTTTATGGGTCGGACCCGTGTAAACAGAGCCGTCAGGCAGATAGTGCTTTTTACCTTCAGCCATCTTTCTTACTCATCATTGTTTTCTTTTTCTTAGGAAAACCTGCCTTCATGTTGGCATAAGCACTCGGAGAAATGGTGCTTTTTGATTTCGGGCGCGATATGCCCTTTTTCTTCCTAGCATTAATATTATCGTACAGACCTCTAGCCATCGTAGCCTCGCGTCATCATTGTGCTTTTAGGTTTTTTTGCCTTCAGACCTTTCATCTTCTGGCCCTGCTTCCTACCTGCCATTTTCTGATTAAGGCGCTCCATAGGATCAACAGTCATTTGTCCCATCATGGCGGCAGGTTGGAAACTGTCACGCCCCATCAGCCCCGCTAAGTTCATTGGCCGCTTAATAATCATCCTATCAGCCCCCTACGCGGTCTAAGATTTGGATCGTCTGGATTTGTGAGAAGCCCACCAGGTGTGGTCAAGATCGTGCCGCGCACACCTTTGTTGTAAAAATCTATCGCCGCATCTTCAGCTGCACCAACGCTTATGCTCGCATCTTGTTGCATCTGACCGCCTTGCGCTGTACCGCTTGAGTATGTCTGTTGCGCCACGGGAACAGTGCTAAGAGCATCACCAGGGTTTATAACAACTTCAGCCGATGTTCCTGGCGTTTCTGCAACAGCGGAGCTCGCCTGACCAGCTTCCGCTGACAACCTCTCTTGCGCTATTTCCGTTTGCTCTTCAAAAATTGCACTAATAGCTTCTGCAGATGTGGCTTGATCCAACTGTGCTTGGAGCGCTGCTAAACTCTCTGCTTGCGCCTTTTGCTCTGCTTCTTGCGCTTGAAGCGCTGCCTGTGCTGCCTCCAGCTCTTGTTGCAATCTTATCTCATTCTCTGAGAAAGAACTTTCCAGCTGTTCCGTTGTCCCGCCAAGACCCGCACCAATATTCTCAGTGCCAACACTTACTTCTATTTGTTCGCTTTCCGGCTGTTCCTCATTGGCAGGGCCGGTTGTGGTTATTTCTTCGCTTATAAGCTGGCCACCTTCTGTCTCAACATCAATGCCAGTGCCAAACGTGTCTTCAGCTCCTTCAACAACCTCTTCGTATTCTTCCTCAACTTTCTCAGTAGCCTCAATAGATTCTGGTGTGTCATCTGCCGGCACTAAGTCTAATGACGTGTCTAAGATCTCTGTCGTGTTGGGCGATGTGGTGCGCTCTTCATCTGTAGGGCCAGCATCAGCATCAGCATCAGCATCAGCATCAGCATCAGCATCTGAATCATCTTCTACTTTTACGCTCTGATTTAAGGCATTTATTATCGACGCAGCTTTTTCCAGCTTACCAACTTCTGGGGAATCTACCCGCATAACCTCGCGCACAGTTCCCTTATCATCAACCATATAAAGATACGGCTCACCATCACGACGGCCAACACGCGCCTCAATGTTCCCACCCGCCTCTAGCTGTTCGTAATATGTCGAACCACTTTTACCCACCTGGTTGCTAAGAATAGGCATCACGCTCATTACATCAAACGTCGAAAGCTCACCTTCTTTCGCAGCAATTGCTTGCGCACCCCTCTCACCAGATCCGCCCGACGAGGTAATACGCACCCTATTTGCTTCTGCCCTAGCAGCACTCTCAAATGCACGATCCGCAGCAATAGCCTCTGCAGACTTAGTCTCCCCAACACCCGCAAGCAAAGACGACGCACGAACAGGGTCATTCACAAATGCCGCACCACTCCTGATGTTATTCACCGCAAACCTTAAATCATCAAGAATTTTAACCATATTTCATCCTTACGCCGCAAATGGATCATACTGGCTCACCGCCATGCTCTGGGGTGGGCGTCCATTGTCCCTCGCCTCCCTCAATCCAACCGCAAAATATCTCCACGCATCAGCTGCATGGCTCGACCAATCATGAACAGGCGAAGAACGAAAACTTCGCGTTCTCTCATTATACGCCCGGTGATAATGCCTCAAAGCCTCCAAACCAACCTTGCAAGCATCACGATCAAACCAACACCTCGGTATAATCATCTGTGCCGCATGAATTCCATCTTCCAAAGGTAACTTCGGAACCACACGAAAATTCAAGCCCAAGTCATAAGCCGTCTCACGCCTACTCTTCCCAGACCCCAGTTCCCGCACCTCAATGTCATGCGGCGCATTATGCGTCCCATACAAATATCCCTTGCTATTCAATACATGACAGTAATGAGGCAAGCCCTCGTTCCTATTCTCATAGAAATCAATCACATGAATCGCACGACCAACACTCTGCGTGAACCAAACAGCCGTGCTATCACCAATCCCAAGATCAAACCACGTATCTACAGGCACAGAAGGATCATACGGAACATTACATATCCGACCCGCCTCTACAGACGCCTCAAGCTCCTTCCCATATATACTGCCAGGAACATTCGCATTCCAGGAACACTCAAACTCTTGAGCATACTGATCCGCGCTCATCATAGCTCGCGCAGCATCCAACTCCTCATCATCCAATAAACCCGTCTCAGATGCACGGTAAACAGCCGTCAACCACTCATCAGAAGACCTAGCTTGCTCATACAAATCAAAGAACGCATTGTGACCCATAGGCGTCCCAACAAACACCGCCCAGCCCTTACGGTCACTCAATGCCGGACGAATAACCTCCGGAAATACATTCTCAGGCATCTGCGCAACCTCATCCATCACGCAGCCGTCAAGGTAGATGCCCCTTAAACTATCCGGGTTCTCAGCACCAAGAAGCGATATCCTAGCACCCGTAGGCAAATCACACCGCAACTCTGTCTCATGAAACCGAACACCAGGGATCTCACCAGCAAACTGCTTCAAATAATCCCAAGCCACATTCTTCGCCTGACGATACGTCGGAGCCATATACGCATACCGAGGATTAACATCCTGAGAAAGTATAGCATCACGCAATATATGGTTGATAGCCCACACAGTCTTCCCAAAACGACGGTGACACACAACAACACCCCAACGCTTAGAACGCATCTCATTGTGCAATGTACGCTGTAAAGGACGCGGCGAATATGGAATTGTTATCGTCTGCATCAGTGTGTGTGGTGCCATTCTTAGGTTGTGTTATAGCTACTGATCGGCGCCCGGTTTTTCGGGGGGTGGGGGTCGGTGCCGGCCAGCAAATATAATGTATCGGGTGTAGCCCCCGACACCATTTGTTTGTTTACAAGGGCTTAGGTGTCTTCGGTCGCAACTGGGTCGCAGAACTGGACAAAACAAAAACAAAATTCAAACAGGCGGGGCCATGCTTCGTGCGCGCGAGCCGTCACAAGATGTATGCAATAAAAACAAAATCACCCTGTTGTTAATCTCAAACAGCTTCAGCTCCTGCCCACTGCAACACAATGGTCCCTGCTTGTTGCTGTCCTTTGCCGTCCTCTGCTTTACCTCTGAGCCCGAGCGGAGCGAGCTGTCTAATGAACTTATCCTTTTGATCTGCTTCCAGGCGTCTACGCTGTACCTCTGCCATAGCGAGCTTGGGATCATCTGGTAGCGGAGCTTCGACGAGCGCTAGTATTTCTTCTCTGAGGTTTTCGCATTGGATCTGCCTGGCGCTATCATACATGACGTATGCGTCTTCATCTTCTCTGATGTGTCTATAGACAGACATGTGGCTTGGCATATCTTTAGCGGTGCATAAGCTTCTGAGGCTTTTGCCTTCCATCAGTCCCAAGCATATCTTTTCCATGACTTGCTTTGAGATGCGTGGTTTTTTTCTAAGAGGTGTGACTGTCATGTGCGTCTCGTATGAAGCTCCAAATCCTCCAAATCCTCCAATCCTCCATAAAAGGCCCAGCCGCTAAGTACGGAGCAGTAAGAACGTATCAAGCATTTTAAGATTGCGTGAGCGGCTGGGTAAAGTCGAACAGGGAGGAAGCACAAAAAGTTGTGCTATCATATCATAATCCCTACTACATTTCGTACATTCGCGCAAGCAATTTGTTATAACTTGTTATATGGCTTAACACTTTACGTCATGCAGGGGTTTCGAGTTGACATAATACGTGGGCTAGTTTGTTGGTTCTAATTTTATTATTCTATGAAAAAAGGAGCGCAGAATGAATTTAAGCGAGCTTGAGTATCAGGTTATCATGAATAATTTGTGCGTGGTTATGGAAGTGCATGAAGACATGCTGGATGATAAGCACTTAGAAGAAGGGGAACGTCGTAATTTGCAGAAGCTTATTGCTTTTGAGAAGTGTTTTTATGACGCGCTTCATGAGCAATACGGTCACCGTTATGATTTACTTGGTTGCTATGACATATTTGCTGACCAAGAAGATAACCCGAAATTTGTTTTTTGAGGTTCTGCGTTTACTCTGTAGACCATCCTGTTGAGTGCGTATTCATATCTTCTTCTGACCTGTCTACCATCTACCAGGCCCATGATACGTGCGAGGCGTTGCCATTTTGGCCCCCGTTCTCTGAAGGCGGCTGACTGAGCTACCATCCAGATAAGCCTTCGATCATCGCTGTCCAGGTGCGTTATGCCGAGAAGGAGAGCTTGATCGTATTCTGATATTTCTTTTGGTGTAGCTTTGGGCAGCGTTTGTTTTGGTGAATGCCATCCATATGCGCTCCACTCCTGGACATATTCCGGCCAAGAAGACATCTTCTGCTTACGAATAGCTGGAGGAAGTTTTCGCTCAGTTTCAGCGGCTGCCATGAAGAGGTCATTGAGGCTATTGGTTGTGTACTTATCCACAAGTTTCTCTCAGCAAAAAAAACAGAGCTGAATGTATATACTAAGTTATAGCTGGTAACTGAGTTGTTTCAGTTGTAACGCGAAATCAAAAACCATATTTAGGGTGGTTTTTGTTTCGCTTGGCTTATTTTTTTTAAGCTCAGTTGCTATCGTTATAGCTTAGTTGGCGCAAAGCGATTTTACACACGGCTCAAATTTTCAGTCAATCCGGTAAAATTATCCACATACGATGCTATACGCTGTAGTACGATACAGACGCAAGTGACGTGGCGTCACTTTCCATTACGATACTCTTTGTAAAAGACCTTTTTCTCAAGTGAGGACTGAAACCTGCGCATCAAATGATTGACCTGGTCGAAGAGCTGTTTGTTTTTTTCATCGTTCCAATGCTCACGATATTCACGCAGCGCCAAGATCACTGTCTGTGTATCTTCTGTTGTTAAGTTCATGCCTTTCCCCGTTGCTTGCCCAGCCTAAAGATCTTACCCAAGACAGCTTCTCTAGAAACCCCGCCGAGGATCTCGGCGATTTCACTGCCGGAATAGCCTTCGCCCCAGAGCTTTACTAACTTAGCTGTTCGTTCATCTGTCCATTTCATTTCATACCCCCAGTGGATTACAGTGTTCACACCGCTCCTTTTGACCTACCGGCTCATATGCCTGGTATTCGCCTGACACACGCACCATCTTCTCTGTCTCAGTCCACCCGGCTCCTTCGCAGTGCTCGCAGTGCGCGGCGATTTTTAGTTCTATATCTCTAATCGCTTTGTGGAGATTTAATACTTGACGAGCCATCCCTACGTTGATCGGGCCTGAGAACAGCGCTGCCTTCTCACCTGGCACACGCACACAGAACCAGGCGCCGT
>Ga0102963_1001052_pt1 | contig 12026 bp, 7 predicted proteins | sample SalPon2_C_H2O_MG_2_FD_84522 | JGI IMG/M metagenome (GOLD analysis project Ga0102963, IMG submission 84522) | Salt pond water microbial communities from South San Francisco under conditions of wetland restoration - Salt Pond MetaG SF2_C_H2O_MG | ecosystem: Environmental > Aquatic > Non-marine... | reverse complement strand
GATCCTTTACTGTCGTAGATGAAGTAGATGCAACTGTCGTAGATGAAGTAGATGCAACTGTCGTAGATGAAGTAGATGCAACTGTCGTAGATGAAGTAGATGCAACTGTCGTAGATGATGTTAAATATTCGTTTTCAGCAACCTCATTCTGCGGAGCACTGAATCTATAGTTGATAAAATATCCAGTTATTAGAAGTAACACTACCCCACCAAAAGCTAAGTAGTGTTTTGTTGATAAACTATCTACAAATAAATTAAAACGAGATATAAGACTTTGAGATTGATTAAATTCTTCAAAATCATCCTCATTATCAAAATCTAAAAAATCATCATCAAAAAAATCATCCATACTCAAATTTTCCTTTAACTACAATCATTGTAACTTTGGTTCAAAGCTGACATTGAAAATTTTGGATAATAACTCCAAATTTGATAGACACGCAATGCTTGGCAGGATTTATATATTCCAATATTTCCAGCCATATCTTCAACCTCAAGTTCCAATCTGTACCACCCCACATTATTAGAACTTAGTCCAGAATTATCTCTTTGTGAATATGAAACGTAGGATGGAAAAGAAGAACTGAATAATCGCATATATTTACTACAGTACAGTTCTGTTCCATATTTTATTTCTTTACCATTACTAAAACTAACTTCACATTTAAAGATTTCCACGTTAAATTCATTTGAAATTAATTTATACGTATATCTCTTTATAATGTCATCATTTAACAATTGTGTCGTAGCTTCGAAAGTTGTAAATCCATCATATCGGTCCATTTCAACTGGTCTCATTACTACAGTTCCAAATGGTCCTGGAGCTGATCTATCGGGAACAAAAATATTAAATGAACATTGAACAGTTGTTTCCTGACCTCTTTCATTACGAACGTAAACTTCAAAGATTCCAGAGTTTAGATTTGTGTTTGGTATTTCAAACTCATATGTATATTCAGTAGATTGGTTTTTTTGTGTTAGTTCTATAGTTGGATTATTTTCTAAATACACTTCTCCGCTTGCAGAACCATTAAGAAAAGTTTTAATTCTGATTGAGGTCACTTTTGAAGAGGGTGCGTTAACAATAAATGGGAATGATAAAGTGACATTATTTTCAGTAGTATCAGGACATACTTTTATTTCAGCCGTTGGTGGATAGGGAATTGTTGTAGTAGTTGTAGTAGTAGTGTTAAAAAAAGTATTTATATATGATGTATGGTTTGAAATAAGCTCTTCTATATTTAAAGTGTGGCAACATCCTGAATCGCCTGTAGTTACATTTTCAAATTTTCCATTTTTGAATAATTTAATCTCAAAGTTTAAATTAGAGATAATTAAATGTTTAAAAGAGTTTATTGTTATACCTTGTCGACAATCTTCATTGACGATAATTATTTCTTGTTTTTGATTAATATCAACTGTTTCTAAGTTGATTACATTTGATTCACAATTGTTAAAAACTAATTGAAGATTTTCAACTCTAGATGAATTAATAGTAGTTGAGGTTTTAGCTATTTTATGAGATTCTGAAATATCAGAAGTATTCTCGAATTTATAAATCATTGGCCATTTATCTGAGGCATTTATTGCTTCTGTAGTGAATCCTATAATTGATTTATTTGTTTTAATTTCAGTAGTAGAAGTTGTTGTAGTTTCTTTATTCTCAACTTCGTTCACTTCAACTGCAGTGTTAGATACTGAGGAAATTTCTAAATTCCCAGCTAAACATTCATCTATTAATTCTTGATAAGGTTCTAATGTAATTTCTTTATTTAAGAATTTTTCATAATCTGTTGGACTAAGTATATTTTCTATACAGTCATTTAAGGAGATCTGGGTATCTGTATTTTCATTGCTACAAAACACTAAAACAATAGCCATCATCACCAATAAAAACTTTTTAAGTGTAAACATAAGTTAAATATTAATTATTTAATTATGATTTAAAAAGAAATTGTTTAACTGTTAGAAAAAAACTCAACTACTTCTGTTCTAGTTTTAAAATTTTTGACTCTATCATCATATATTAATTTAAACATCCTCTTATCGAGTGATGTATAACTTGTTGTTTCATTACAGTACTCCATAGAAAATATATTGTCTCCGTACTTTGAATTGTTTGCGTTTCCTTGCGTTCCAGTTACTGCATAACCAAGTAATAAATATAAGTCAGAAGCTATACAATCTTTTAATTGACTGCTTGAAGCTGTTGGGAGAAGCGTTTTATAACCGTCCTCTGGTAAAACGCACAGGACAGATTTAGACATTGAGTTAGCGCTTGAATCAAAATCATATGTACCATAGCGTCTATAAGATGAATTTGGTGTGCAGTATTCTTTATTCCACTCAGAATGATCATAAAAATAAAAGTCTACATTTCCTTCTGTGGAATTTACAAGATAAAAGTTAACACCAGGTGTATTCTTATTAAGACTGTTTACAGCATTATTTAAAATATCTAGTTGGTACTTTGAGTAGTTTCCCTGGACAGCAATACTTACACTTTCATATTGCCAGCGTAGAAATCTATCTACAGAATTGAATCCATCACTTGTTGAGTAAGAGTCAATATAAAAACCCAATTCCTTATTTGTAAATTTAGGAAGTGTAGTAGTAGTGGTAGGTGGGATTGTTGTAGTTGTAGTAGTGGTCACAAAATAGGTTTTAACACTTTGAATGTATTCAGAAACTAAGTAATCAAGATTTAATTCATGACAACATCCACTTATAGTATTTTGCGTATTCTCATGTGAGTATGTTTTGTCTAAATACAATCGAACTGTATCGGTCAAGTTCTGAATCTCAAGATATTTAAATGATTGAATTGTTAAATTTTGATTGCAGTCTACATTTTTAAATTCAGCTTTTTCATTTTGCTCAATATCTATATTATTAAATTTGTATGTGGTACTTTTACATGATTGAAAGACAAGTTTTACATCTTCAACCCTTGTGCTACTGATTTTTACAGTTGTAGAAAAATTATAATTAGAAGATTCATCTACTATATTTTCAAATTTATAAATCATTGGCCATTTTTCTGATGCATTTGTGGCCTCTAATGTAAAGCCTTTAATAGCTGGAGTGATAGAAGTTTGAATAGTTGTTGTTGGTTGACTTTGTACATCACTATTTTTCACTTTATCTGTAGAAGGTGATTTAAGAATTATATTCCCAGCTAAACAGTCATCTATTAATTCTTGATATGGTTCTAATGTAATTTCATTATTTAAGAATTTTTCATAATCTGTTGGGCTAAGTATATTTTTTATACAATCGTTTAAGGAAACCTCAGTATTTAGATTTTCATTGCTACAAAAATTAAAAAAAACAATTAAAAGTAGTATTAAAAATGACTTATGAAGCTTCATACGGACATTTTATAACATTTAACTAATGCTAGAAAGATAAAATTTATCGTTTAAAAAGTTGAAATTTTATTATAATTTACTTGTGTTTAGAGTACTCCACATAAAAAAACTCACTGTTTTAGTATTTGCTTTTATGCTTGTTTTGGGCATTGTTTTTGTTTCTCAAAATTTTGTATTAGCAGAAGAAACTGAACTACTTCATTTAGTTGTGTTGGCTGATATCAGCGGTAGTTTAAATACGGATGATACAGAAAATTTACAAAGATTAATTCAAAGAATTCCAAGATTTTTAGATAATGAAAAACTAAAACAAAGCAAGCTAACAATTATTGCATTTGCATCTGAAGCCGTACAAATTTGTGATACATCATCAATCTTAGACTTAGAGAACAACATTGAAAGTTACAATAATTGTCTTGAGCAGATACAAGCAAGTAAAAGAAATAATCCAAATATAGAAAAAAGAGCTTCAGGTATTGGAATTGACACTAATCAAATAAAAGCTTTTGAAAAAGGATTAGAAGTTATATCTATTGATCCAGAAAATTACATACCAGTATTTTTACTTTTAACTGACGGTGCATTAGACCCTGTAGGTACAGGTCCTAATTCAAATGATTCCATAAATGAGTTTGATAGAGGTTTTTTTGATGTGAGACCTGAAATGCAGGAACAAAATGTTCAGTTGTTTGTTTTTGGATTTGGTGATGCAAAATTAGAAGATTTAACTAAATGGTCTGAATTTAGCGCGCAAAGAAGAGCCTGCCAAGAAGTTGCCCCGGAAAGAATTTACCCATCAGAAGGAGATATCTTCTCTTTATTGATAAGAATTAATACAGCGATGAATCAAGTAACATGTGGAGAGGCTACAGCCCTAATCACACTTGAACCTGGTGAACCAAAAGAATATTACATAAGTGATTTAGTAGAAAAATTAAACATTAAGGTTGATTTAAAAGGCACTACTGGTATTGATGCTGAGGTCAAAAATCCATTAGGCAATGTTATAGGTCAGGAATTTGAAATCAATACATCAGGAGAATGTAGTGACATTTATATTGTTTGCTACGAAATTTTAAATCCTGATCCTGGTGTATGGACACTGTCTTCATCAGTATTTTCTTCAGAAGCGCAAAGTGCATCAATAATTGTTGCAGACATAACTCTTTACGGAACTTTTACGATTATTTCAGAGTGTGAAGTAAACACTTTAAGAGATGGGTTTGAAAACTGTAATTTTGATTTAGTTCCCTCAAGGCCTGGTGCAAAAGACTTAAATGAGGCTATTGATTCAGCATCTTTTGATTTTGTTTTCAATAATGTTAATTTTCAAGAAAGAGGAACGTTTTTTAAAGATAGTCTAAGCCTTCAATTATTCAGAAGTATAACAGTAGGAAAAGCAAACAATTTATCCATCCAAATAAACCCTATTTATAGTGACTTTCAGTTTTCAGACAATTATAAATGGTTACAATTTGTTTCAACCCCATCTCCGTCATACACTTTAGAACCTTTAAACACAACTACAACCACTATTCAAGAAGAGACAGAAATCCTAGAAGAAGAAACATCGTTTCCATGGTTATTAATAGGTTTAATATTGTTGGTAGCCTCTATTCTTGCATATTTGAGCATGCAAAAAAGAGATTTACCACCGGGATCTCTAAATTATGGATTAGTTAATTCATCTAACTTGTCAAATATTGTAATCTACGGAAGCACAGTTAAAGAATTTTTTGATGTAGCTAAACAAGAAACAGGAATTGAAATTTCAGAGGGTGATAAAGATTCCGTAAACCTCCTAATCCTAGAGTCGATTGAAAGAAAAGGGTTTAGATTTTGGGATTCAAGACCTGCAAAGCAGTTTCAACTTAAATTTGAAGATTTATTAGAAAAATCAGTAGATGGAGTTGAGATAATTATTTATGATGATTATGTTGCCTCATTTATTCCAGATGAGACATTTGATGATTATGAAAACTTTAATGAAGATGATGGGGATGATTTTAAATTTTAAAATTGGAGAGAGGGAAGTATGGCTTTAGAAGTTAATCAAAGACTACTTTTTGTAGGCTTAGGTGGAACTGGGATAAATGCAACCATAGAGCTTGAAAGCATGATAAGAAAAGAAATGTGTGGTCCCGATGGCACATTTATTACTAGAAAGCATCCTGAATTAGGATTAAGACCTTTTGAGCTCCCACAATTTATTCAAACAGTCTTAATCGACACTGATGCATCAGCAATAGCAAAGCATAGAAATTCATTCCAATCAAAAAATGATGACATTTATTTTCAAACTGCAACACAAATTTCAGATTTATCTGTTTCTCAATCTTATGGTGCTATAGCCCAAGGGTTAAGAGCAGTTATGCCAGAAGATGTAAAAAGTTGGTTGCCAAAATCAGAAAGCGAACCAAATGTTTCACCTATTTCAGCTGGAGCAGGACAATTCCCTTTAGTGGGTAGAGCGTCACTTTTTAATGCATTACAACCAAATGCTGAATCTTTCCTAAGTAATTTTGATAAAGCAATAGAAAGTATATCCCAAGCAAAAGGACTATCAACTCTTGGACCAGCAGGTGGTGTTTCACCTGACTTGTATGTTTATGTTGCTTTTTCTGTCGCTGGAGGTACAGGAACTGGAATTTACTATGATATTTTACATTTGCTTGAAGAAAAGATAAGAAGAGATATACCTTCTTTGACTACGTATATTTTCCCACTTGTTTTATTACCTCAGGCATTTGAAGAAGAACAGCTTGCTAATCAGGTTAGATACTCTAAATTAAATGCAGGTTTTGCAATTTCTGATTTAGCACAATTAATTGATCATCAAAACGCTCCAAGAGACGAGTTAGAACAAAATTTTACTCAGACTTATCCAGGAGGTTTAAAGGTAAGAATCGGCGGTATTCAAACTCAAAAAAGAGCTATTTCAAATGCATTTTTATTTACTAAAGGACCTAATGCAAGTTTAAGTGATATGTATAAATCAATTGCCGCTTTCTGTTTAACAAATATTGGTGGAGATTTAAAAAAAGAAGATGTATCGACTGATGAGCCTTTAACATTTTTTTCTGATCTTATAAATAGACCTGAATTAAGAAGACCAGATTCCTCGGGCCCAGGTTTGAAACCACTTTCTCCCGCAGTAGGAGCTAGGCTTTCTATTCCAGTTGAAAATATTAGCAATCTTGTTACTTCATATTTAGTAGCAGACTCAATAAATACCGCATCCAATGATTCACTATATGTAAATGAGGACAGAACAGAGATTATTAATTTAATACTTCAATCATCAAAGTTAGATTTCGTTAATAAATCTAATTTAACACCCGAAGGGATATCTTTGCCAAATAGACCAAAAAAACCAGGAAGCACTAAAGATGCGAGAGAGTTGGCAAGAAAAGTTGTTATTACTTATCAAAATCTTTTAGTTGATATAGAACAAAAAGTCAAAACAGAAGTCTCAAACAGATTAACAAATATTTCAGTTAATAAAATTATTCATAATGCTACTCAACAAAATCCAGAAATTGATATATTTGCTATTTTAAGAGCTTTAGTAGGAACAAAAACAGACCAAAGTAATTCAGTATTATCTAAATTAAATCAATTTACCAATACTCCAGAACCAAAAGATCGATTTAAAGTACCTGCAACTTTAACAAGAAAGAATTTTGAAAGTTGGTTAAATGCTTTTGAAAATGATATTAAAAAAAATCACTTGCCTTATGTTTGGTCAAAAGCTTTATTGAATGATGCTTTGTATCAATCAAATGTATTGAGTCAATGGACTGAAAATGTAAACAAAATAAGAAGAAGTATTTCTGATTGGAACTCCGAACAAGCTCAACAATTAAATTTAGCAAAAGTAAAACTTGAAGGACAAGGAGAACTTGTTAAAGAGTTTTTACCCCAAGTAGGTGACTTAACGGTAGTTTTTAATTCATTAAAAAATAATTTTGATGAAGAACCTTCTTTAACGGGGTTGAATGATGTTGAAAGATTAACAAAAATAATCAACTCTTCTTCTAACACTTGGAATGATATTTGGTCTGTTGCTAGTGAATCAATTGACAAATTCGGATTAAAACTCGTAGATACCATAGAAGGCTCAATAGCACAGATGCTTAACTCAGGTGTTCGTAAATATTTTAACGACGATCAAGAATCAAAACCATTGGTACCGAATCTAAAAACTATTTTAAATAGTTTAAAAGACATTGATAATGTCGACTCAATAATGAAATCATCAATTGATGAATTAATTTTACAATTGGGAAGCCTAATAGGTCCAGGAGGTTTGCCTAATAACACTAAATATGAAAATTCTGATAATGAAGCTAATCCTGTTGTAAGAGTGACCTATCCTGCTGATATTAGAGATTCTCAGATTGAACAGTGGATTCAAAAGCAATTATTAAACGGAGGTGCTTTACAAGCAGTAAAAGATCTTAAATGGGATTGGGTTGTCTCTCAAGGTAATTCAATTGTTGTTGCATATACAATAATGTCTCATGGAATTTTAGGTAACGAGGAATCTTTTGAATCTTTACAGCTAACTTTTGAAAGTGAACAGAAGTCTGCAGGGGTAGATAAATTACCTTGGAGAAGAAGGCTAGGCTCGTCATTCTCAAGAATTATAGGTAATGAAATAGACGAAAGACGAGCCTTAGTTAGGCTATTCCTCAGTTTGTACACAGGTCAAGGTCAGTTTTATACAGAGAAAGGGCCAGTGAGTAAATTAGAAGATTTTGAAAATATTACTGCATTTGTTTATAAAAATTCTGAAAATGCTCAAGAAATGAGAGTTCCTATGGATGCAAATCTTACTAACACGCCAATACCTACTTTTGCAGATTCATTATTAGAGTTTCAATTTAAAGCAAGCAATACAGATATTTCATTATTTAGGTTTTATATTGGTGGTGTAGAAGGTTACGAAACACCTGAATTTTTTAGTAAAGGTAAACCTCCTAAACCACAGAAAAATCTTACAATGCTTTTGAACGAATTAAGAGACCAAGAGATTAAAGACTTAAATGCGAGATTAAGCAATGGCAACAATCCTTCTGCTGCAGAGTATAGCTACAAGAATGCTTTGGAGTTTTGGCAAAATGGTATTGATAAAATACTTAGGTCACCAGTTGTTGATGTGAAAGATAGTGATGGTAGACAATTTAATACTATCGGTGCATTATTAGATTATCACAATAATCAATGAGTTTAATCAATGAGTTTTTCTACTTTATATTTTGATCTTACAAACCCAGAAGAGGTTAACAAAGTAGCAAAATCTAAAGTAAATGACCTACTTCTTTCTCAAAATGTAAATGACACAACTGGCTCAAGTTCACCATTTTATATAATTTTAAAAATGAATGGTTTGTTTAGAAAACGTAAACCTGATTTCTGGAAGTTGCTAAATAAATTTCAAGAAACACCATTTCCCCTAAAATTTATAACTGTTTTCGTAGATGAAAGTCCTAGAGAAGGACGTCCTGTTATACATTTATCTCAAGAGTTGCAAAAAGACAATGTAAGAATTGTTTGGATACCAGACTCAAGAGGTTTAGAAATAGATGGTCAAGCCGTACCACTTTCAATAGCTAGTTGGGATGAAGACCCAAATGGTATCCAGGCGTTAAATGAATTCATAGAGATTCTAAAAATTTCAGAAGTTTATCACGATTGTTTCGAAAAAACAGATTCACAAAAAGTTTATATTCCTGGGTACAAAAAATTAAGAGTTGGATTCGGGGATGAAAAAGACAATTTTGATGTTTTCTATAAAGCTATAAATTCTATAACCGGGAATATAAATCCTGCTAATTTGCCTGCGATAATATTTAATAAGCCATCTGAAATGATAATTGGAAGTGATTTAAATGCTGAAGATTTTATTGATGATGCTGGATTGCTTTCTGAGAATATCAGTGAGGTATTAAGAACGCAGAGGAGACTACTTTATCTATTTGGTATATATAAAGATAAAAACTCATCATCTTATAAAAGCATGGTAAAAAGAGCTTCATATTCTACATATGAATATCAAGAAGAATTAAACGATCTAGAAAAACAATTGAGTAAAAAAATTGACGAGCTTGCTGAAAAACTCTCTAAAGTAGATGCTTTGTCTGGATTAAATAATGATGATATTAACAAATTACTTGAGATAGGAATAAATATTACAGCAAAGTCTTCAGAGATAGAAAACCAACAAGATAAAATCTCAGAATCAATTTGGAGTGAGATATTGCAGAATTTAGTTAACGGATACTCATTCGAAGCATTGATGCCTAATCTAGAAAATGAAATACAAAATCTCACCCCAAAAGACAGTAATGAAATAGCTGAAAAAGTTAAGGAGGTTAAAAAAGCATCAATATTTAAAAATCTAACTGATATCTCAAGTCACATGCCTAGGTTTTTATCTAGTCTATTAGGTGGGTTTTGGACAAAGCTTCTTCTAACTAGAAATTATATTTTATCTACATTTGTTATAGTCATTTTGATTATTGCAAATATTCAAGTTAGTAGCGCTAGAGATCTGTGTTCTGAGGAACTAGGTTTAGATTTATCTACTTATAATAATGTTGAGTTCGTTCGTCAATTTATAGCAGATCGAGATTCTGAAAATATTCTTGCTGATAGATGCCGATCAGCACTTCCGGTCGCTGATTTAGAATTTTATTTCAATTATGAAAGCTTTCTTGAGTTAAAAAATCAACTCCCACAAATTAAGACAGATTATCAAAATGGAACAATTTCTTATGATGAATATAAAGAGTTCATAGATACTTACAATAATGAAGTAGCTGAGTACAGACAAAGGGTAAGTAATGTAAACAATTTATTACTTGCTATTTTAACCCTTCTTCTTCCACTCCTCTTTTATGTTGGACTAACACTAGTAAGCGTTTTGCTCCTTTTTTACGTTAATTCTCAAATAAGAAGCTGGGGTAACAACTTAGGAATTAAGCAGTTTGAGGCAATCTCAAAAAAATTACAACAAAATGTTGAAAGTATCGTTTTAAACGATATTAAGTTTGGTTTTTTAAGAAATAATTTGGTTAATCAAATGACTCTATATAAAAATCTGGTTGAGGAGTTACAGGCCTATGTTGAAGAGTCTCAAGATAATTTTATGAGTTTGCAAGTAGAAACTATTGAGGAAGGCGGTAAGTCTGTTGAGTTGGTTAATCCTAAATATGTTCAAAAAGTAACTCCAATTGCTCAAGGCCAAAGTCAAAGTATGTTTGATAGAGTAGTTAAAATTTCAAGAAATGAAATAATTGAAATGATATCATCAAGCTCCAATAACAATCTAAATAAACTTTTTGGAAGAACACCTGAAAGTTTTAAAACTACTGTCTTTGAGGATTTTAAAGAAGAATTATTAAAATATATTTCAGCTATTAAAACGAGAGGTATTTTAGAGCTGGAAAGTTTAAATAATCAGAATAATGTGGATAAAGAAGAGCTAAGAGCGGAAATTTGGAAAAATGACTCAATTATAAAAGAGCCCTTAGAAAAAATTATTCAGGCAAATAAAAATGATTTAACGATGCAAATGATTAGTTCTGAAGATATTGCTCTTTTAGATAAGCAAAACACAGAATGGAAATTTCTAAAATTTCTACCAAAAACCACAATAAATTGGTTTCAAGTGTTATCAGACTCTGATAAAGATTCCGATTACACATTAACTGAGTATTCAGAAACAGCTGGTTATTTAAGACTCATTCCTGTTAATAAAAATAGCATGGATGTTGTACAATAGTAAAAAAATTAATGAAAGGATAAATTAATGGCACAACAAGTTAACTTAACTAACAAAAACACAAATCAAATAAGACAAGGGTATATGGGGTTTAGCTGGACAACTTTGTTTTTCAGTGCATTTGTTGCACTTTTTAGATCTGATTGGAAATGGTTTTTTATTATGTTATTAGTAAACATAGTTACAGCAGGTTTAGCTTCCTTAGTGTTTTGTTTTATATATAACAAAGCACACTTGAAATCATTACTACAAGACGGTTATACACCTGAAGGCAGTGAAGAGTTTGCTACTTCTGTATATGCTTATGCTGGAATACCTAAACCAAAATTAGAAGAATAGTTTTTTATATTCATTTAATTTTATAATTTTTTTAGAGTTATTTTTTAAGTTCTAATTTTGTATTAAATTCAAAAATAGATTTGATAAAATGCTCATGTGATTAGAAAAATACCTATAATTTTTCTCTTATTTGCATTCAATCTTTGTGTAGTATCTGAATCTGATAGTGTTACTGAGTCAATAGAACCTATTGAAAACACAACAAGTACTACGTCAACAACCACAACTACAAAAGCTCAGGAGTCAACAACTACAAGTACTATCACCACTACTACATCAAGTAAGACAACAACATCAACAACAGCTGTTCCATCAACAACTTCAACAACGGTAAACATAGAAGATATAAAACTTCCAACAATTGTTGTTACTAACTGTCCTAGTGAGGAAGTCACAACCGAAAGTGTTGAATTAAATTATGAAATTTCTGCAGGAACGTAAGATGTGAATTATTTACGAATTTCATATTGGAAAAATGAAGAGTATGACGGAAGAGTGTACTTTGATAATGAAATGGGAGCAAACTT
>Ga0102963_1001048_pt1 | contig 12039 bp, 8 predicted proteins | sample SalPon2_C_H2O_MG_2_FD_84522 | JGI IMG/M metagenome (GOLD analysis project Ga0102963, IMG submission 84522) | Salt pond water microbial communities from South San Francisco under conditions of wetland restoration - Salt Pond MetaG SF2_C_H2O_MG | ecosystem: Environmental > Aquatic > Non-marine... | reverse complement strand
ACCTTCAACATCGAGTCGTATTGATCCTTAGTCTGCAAAACATCTACGAATCCATTCGCTAATGCTTTATTTGGGTTACTCGTTCCTAATGAACGAATTAGGTCATCCAACTGCTTAACAGTCATCGATCTAGAGGAAGCCATATCGGATCCAATGGCGTCCCATAATCCCCCTAGAAGTAATCCTAATTGTTCTCGGTTTTGATCACTCATCTCATTAAAGAGATAGGGTTCAACAGCACTCTTGTATTCCCCCTGACGAATTACCTCCATCTTAAGTCCCGTCTTATCCTGAAAATCTTTGTAATACATCACCTCTGCCGTAAGGCCTCCCAACAAAAGACTTCCTTGTGAATTTAGAGATACGGTATCGGCAACCGAGGCAATATAATAACTGCTTTGAGAATAAAAATCTGCATAAGCCATTATCGGCTTACCACTTTCCTTAAAAGACTCTAAAGCTTTTCGAAGGCGTTGTAATTGTGAAATTCCAGCAGACATAAAATTGTTTCGAATACTAATCCCCTTAATCTTGGGATCAGTTTTAGCGGCCTCAATTGCTAATAACAACTGATCCATTCCAACAGTGACATTCATCATTGGAGAAAAGGGATCTGAATCACTACTAGGAGCTTTATCTTGAACAATTGAAGACAAACTGAGTTCTAATACAGAATTATCCTTAATTGGTTTTGGTTTTGATTCATTGGTTCCAACCAACATCAAAAAAAAGAAAGACATAAAAAACAGTATAAAAACTGCTGTTAAAGTTCCTAAAATAGAAGCGAGTAAATTTCTCAAAAAGTTCATAGCGATATTTTATCTAAAACAAATATAGTTAAAGTCTTTTTTTGCGACCTTTGCTTGTGATGAATAAAGCAACTAAAACGGCAATCTTTTCTCTTGGCTCTAATTTAGGAGACCGTAAAACACTTCTTCAAAAGGCCATTTATATGCTGGCTGAGCGATTGGGAACCATCGAAAAAATTTCAGCAGTTTACCAAACTCCTGCCTGGGGATTTAAAGGAGAAGACTTCTACAATTGTTGCATAAGTATTACTACTGAAAAGAATCCAGAAGTGATCATGGATACAATCGAAGCCGTTGAAGGTCAGTTGGGAAGAGAACGCTACCAAGACAACAACTATCATTCGAGAACCATAGATGTTGATCTGCTGTTTTTAGATGACATGATTCTAAACACAGAACGTCTAATCCTACCCCATCCACATATACACAAAAGAAAATTTGTATTAGAACCATTGCTGGATATAGCAGATAATTTTGTTCATCCCATCTTAAAAGAAGATATCAAAACCCTCATTGAAAAATGTGAGGACGATTCAAAGCTCACTAAAACTGATGTAAGACTCTACAAAGACCCCCAACTGAATTACGGTGGCATTCGTCATTTGGTTATCGAGGGAAATATCGGAGCTGGAAAAACCTCATTAGCTCAAAAACTCTCTAAGGATTTTAATGCCAAACTGATCGAAGAAGAGTTTAAAGACAATCCTCTTTTGGAACTTTTTTACAAAGATCCCAAAAAATACGCCTATGATTTAGAGGTGTCATTTTTAGAGGATCGCTATCAACAATACCATGAGCATATCCACCATCACAAAGAAGAAGATGGCTTGTTGATTTCTGATTACGACCTTAAAAAATCATTGATTTTTGCCTCCATAACTCTTGACCAAGAAGATTATTTCAATTACAAATCTCTTTTTGAGCTCAAACACCAACAACTCAGAGCAGCAGATGTATACCTCTACCTCGATCAACCGACTGATAGGCTAATGAAAAATATTGCCAAGAGAGGTAGGCCTTACGAACAAACCATCAAGGCAGAGTACTTAGAACAAATAGCCAGTGCTTATGAAGATTATTTTAAAAGCAGTACACACCCAATTTTGAGAGTCGATGCTTCTCAGATGGATTTTTTAAATTCGGAGGAAGATTACAGAGAACTACTCAAAAAACTTGTGAGTTTTTCGATTAGGAATTAAGCTGTTTGTAGAATTCCCATAGAACAACCCCAGCACTAACTGAAATATTCAAAGAGTGTTTGGTGCCCGATTGAGGTATTTCAATAACTTGATTACAAGCCGATACTACTTCTTGATCAACTCCCATCACTTCGTTTCCAAAAACTAGGGCATAGGATTTTTGATTAAAAGGATAATTATTAAGCATAGTTGCATTTTCTGCTTGTTCTATAGCGACACAACAATAACCCTGCTCTTTTAAGTTTTCTACAACCTCAATAGTTGATGCTGAATATTCCCACTGAACACTTTCAGTAGCTCCTAAAGCTGTTTTGTGAATATCTTTGTGTGGTGGTTTTGCAGTGATTCCACAGAGGTAAATCTTTTCGATTAAAAAGGCATCCGAAGTTCTAAATACCGAACCTATATTATTGAGTGAACGAATGTTATCTAAGATTACCACCACTGGTATTTTGGAAGTGTTTTTAAATTCTTCCACACTCAATCGATTTAATTCCTCATTGGCTAGTTTACGCATAAAACGAAGTTATTCTAAAATATTAACAACTATTTGCTTTGGGCTTCTAAAATAGTACATTGGTATCTTTAAAAACCACTACAAAATTAAACAAACTATTCTCTTTTGACTCAAAAGGATACAAATAAGAAAACAAGTCCGCTAATGAAGCAGTATAACGGGATCAAAACCAAGTATCCCGATGCATTGTTGCTCTTTAGAGTTGGAGACTTTTACGAGACCTTTGGAGCAGATGCCATCAGGGCTGCTGAAATATTAGGAATTGTTCTTACCCACAGAAACAACGGTGGTGATAAAACAGAGCTAGCCGGCTTTCCGCATCATTCACTAAACACTTATTTACCCAAATTAGTAAAGGCTGGCTGTAGAGTAGCCATATGTGATCAGTTGGAAGATCCTAAAATGACCAAAAAGATTGTCAAAAGAGGCGTTACTGAACTAGTAACCCCAGGAGTTGCCTTTAACGATGATATTCTCCATTCTAAAAGCAATAACTTCTTAGCAGCACTCTATGAGCACAAGGATTTATTTGGAATTTCATTTGTAGACATTTCCACTGGAGAGTTTTTAACGTATCAAGGGAACAGAGAACAAATCGATAAACTCATTGAAAATTTCTCTCCTTCAGAAATACTAGTAGCCAAGCCTCAAAAAACTAAAATCACTAATTTATTTGGAACTCAACTCCACTATTTCTTTATGGAGGATTGGGCTTTTAGTGAGGATTATGCCTTTGAAAAACTCACTGCTCATTTTAAAACCAAGTCCCTAAAAGGATTCGGTATCGATGATTATACCCTTGGGATGATTACCGCTGGGGTGGCTTTGCATTATATTTCAGAGACTCAAAATGACAAAATAGGACATATCAATACCATTAAACGTATTGCCAATGACGATTATGTATGGATGGATCGTTTTACCATCGATAATTTAGAGCTCTATCAGACCTCTTATACACAGGGAGTATCCCTATTACAAATTATCGATAAAACACTTTCTCCAATGGGAGGAAGACTTCTCAAACGATGGCTTGCACTTCCTTTGAAGAACTTACAGCAGATTCAACAACGACAAGAAATTGTCACTTACTTTTATTTAAACGACAGCACAAGCATTGCTATTAGTGAAGAACTCAAACAAATAGGAGATTTAGAACGATTGATCTCTAAAGTTGCTGCAGCAAAAATTAGTCCTAGAGAACTCGTTCAATTAAAACGATCACTGCTTTCCATCCAACCTATTAAGGAATTACTCCAAGGATCAAATCAAAAGGCCATTCAAGAACTAGCGAAGAAAATTCACAGTCTTGAAGATCTTATTTCTCAAATAGATCAATGCCTCAATGAAGAAGCTCCGGTGGTCATTGGCAAAGGAATAACTATTGCAGAAGGATACCATCAAGAACTTGATGAACTAAGAGGCATTGCTTACTCTGGTAAAGACTACTTAGACCAAATGCTGGTTCGAGAAACAGAGCGTACAGGCATTGGAGCCTTAAAAATTGCATCTAACAATGTTTTTGGGTACTATATCGAAGTAAGAAACACTCACAAAGACAAGGTCCCTGAGCAGTGGATTAGAAAACAAACCCTAGTCAATGCTGAGCGATATATCACTGAGGAGCTCAAAGAATACGAAACAAAAATACTCGGAGCTGAAGAACAGATTTTAAGCCTAGAGCAACAACTCTTTGCTGAACTGGTTACACAAACTCAAAACTACATCAAGGAAGTACAGCAGAATGCTCATATTTTAGCACAGATTGATTGCTTAAATGGATTTGCAATTCTCGCACATGAAAATGATTACCACTCTCCAAAACTAGACGAAAGCTATCAACTCAATATCAAAGATGGAAGGCATCCGGTTATTGAACAACAATTACCAATCGATGAAGCCTATATTGCTAATGATCTCTTTTTAGATCGAGAAAAGCAACAACTCATCGTCATCACAGGACCTAATATGAGTGGAAAGTCAGCCACACTAAGACAAACCGCTTTGATTGTTCTTCTGGCTCAGATGGGATCATTTGTTCCAGCCAAAGAAGCACATATTGGAATCGTCGATAAGATATTTACAAGAGTTGGAGCTAGCGACAATATCTCCAAAGGAGAATCGACCTTTATGGTGGAGATGAATGAAACAGCCAGTATTCTTAACAACCTCAGTGATCGATCTTTAATCATCTTAGATGAAATTGGAAGAGGAACCTCCACCTATGATGGAATTTCCATTGCTTGGGCCATTGCGGAGTACTTACACCAATCTAAGGAACGACCTAAAACACTTTTTGCGACTCATTATCACGAACTCAATGAGATGGAAAAACAGTTTGATCGTATTCACAACTACAATGTTTCAATCGAAGAACTAAAGGACAAAGTCCTCTTTAAACGCAAACTTATTCCTGGAGGATCGGCTCACTCATTTGGAATTCACGTAGCTAAAATGGCTGGAATGCCACAGCAAGTACTCAATAAAGCCAATGCTATCTTAAAAAAACTAGAAGCAACTCATGGAACCGAACATCGATCAGAAAGCATCAATGAGCTCGCTGAAGATATGCAATTGAGTTTCTTCCAGCTCGATGATCCTACACTAGAAGCCATCAAAGAAGAACTTCTAGAAACGGACATCAACAATCTCACCCCTGTTGAAGCCTTAAACAAGCTCAACGCTATTAAAAACAAACTCTCTAACAAATGAAAAAACTCTTATTAACTTTAGGAATTAGTGCAATACTATTATCTTGCGCTAACTCTCAAAACAACACTATGAACAACACACAAGGACCTTTTTATCACGTGGTGTTCTTTTGGATGAACAATCCAGATAGCGCCCAAGAACAAGAACAATTACTCAGTGAATTAGAACGCTTTATGGATAAAATCCCACAGCCAATCTCAAAACACATCGGGAAACCTGCTGGAACACCAAGAGAAGTTGTTGACAATACGTATCAATTCAGTCTTGTTCTCAATTTTGAATCCAAGGAATCTCAAGATGAATACCAAACGGATCCAATACATTTAGAGTTCATTGATAGAGCTCAACATCTATGGAAAAAAGTACAGGTTTACGATTCGTATATCGCAACTGAATAATTTTTTCTTTTTTAGGAATTTTTCTTTGGGATTTAGATAATTGTATTAAATTTGCATCCTCATCAGAGCGATGAATGTTCTTTAAATAACGCGAAAATAGCTCAGCTGGTAGAGCGCAACCTTGCCAAGGTTGAGGTCGCGGGTTCGAGCCCCGTTTTTCGCTCTTTATAAAAGCTATTACTTTTTAAGTAATTAGGCTCGAGTGGTGGAATTGGTAGACACGTTGGACTTAAAATCCAATGAACATTAGTTCGTGCGGGTTCAAGTCCCGCCTCGAGTACAAAGACCCTTGTTAATCTTTTGATTTTCAAGGGTTTTTTGTTTTAAATAGTTTTATTTGTACAGATATTGTACAGTAAATCTTTATTAAGGGATAATAAAAACCTAAAAAGTTTGGATGCTTTTCTTCTAAATAAGCACCCCCTGGGTTTTAGAAAATCGTTTTTCTTTTAAAGGCATTACTTGAAAATTAGTATATAACCCCAAACTTCTATGCTTAAACCTATAATATTGGATTTATAAATGCTTCAAGTTGTTTTGACTCAATTTTAGGGTTTCCTCCCTCAGAATTTGCAACTAGAGCTCCAATAGCGCATCCAATTTCTATAGCTTTTTTAGGATCATGTGATGTGAATAGAGTGTATATCATTCCAGCTAAGAAGGAATCACCAGAACCTACAGTATCAACAACCTTAACTCTGAAACCATTGTGATTGTAAAAATTACCATTTTGGTATAATACTGCTCCAAAGGCTCCTTTGGTAACACATATTGTGTTTGTATTGGTTAATTTGGCCAAGTATTCAATGTTTTGTTTAAATGAATTGAATTTTGAACCTAGTTGCCATGAGACTTCAAAGAGTTCATCATCATTTAATTTAATCATATCTGCGTAATTCATCAAATCTCTTATACCTTCATAGGTATAATGAGGAGCTCTTAAATTTACATCAAAAACCTTATATTGAGCTTTCATTAAATAGTTTTTTAAACTATTCCTAGAATGTTCATCTCTGGTTGATAGTGAACCAAAAACAAAAACATCACAGTTAGCTATTTTTTCAGCTGTTTTGTCATTATAATCTATTTTGTCCCATGCAGATGGATGGACAATATCATAAGAAGCATCTCCCTTCTCATTTAAGCTCACATTTACAGCTCCTGTTTTAAAAGAAACTTTGATTAGTTCAGTCGTATCAATGTTTGAATTCTCCAATAATTCTTGGATTTGATTTCCATACTGATCATTTCCAATTGCAGATATTAACGTTACTTCTGCACCTAATGATTTCAATCTCAAAGCTACATTTAATGGGGCTCCTCCAATTTTTGAATACGTTGGAAAATGATCCCATAACACTTCACCAAAGCAGGCTACTTTTAGTCTATTGTTCATATTCATTATTTCAATGACAATGCTTTATTAATATCTAGTTCTTTTACCGATGAAATAACCATATCTGGCTTGAATGGATAATCATTTAAATTATCAACAGTTGTTACACCAGACAAGGTTAGAATTGTAGTATACCCTAATTGTACACCTCCTAAAATATCAGTAGCCATAGTATCTCCAATAACTATAGTTTCACTTGCTTCTAAACCTAAGTACTTTCTAGCTGCACGCATCATAACTGGCGAAGGTTTCCCTACTGAAAATGCTTTTTTACCACTCGCCTCTTCTAACATTGAAACTACAGCCTTAATTCCTAAGTTGTCCCAACCTTTTTTCATTGGTGAGGGATCTAAATTTGTAGCAATAAGCTTAGATCCATTTAAAATCATTTCTACGGCCTTATTAACCATCTCTAGAGTAAAGTTTCTTCCTTCACCAACGACTACAAAATCAGGATCCGAATTCACTAGCGTATATCCTACCTGATGCAATGAGGTTATTAGTCCCCCTTCTCCTAACACAAATGCCGTCCCACTTGGTTTCATAAAACTTAGAAAATAAGCAGTCGCCATAGCAGATGAGTAAATATTATTTTCTTTTACCTTAATACCCATTGGAGCTAGCTTATTGACTGCATCAATTGGTGAACGTTGACTGTTATTGGTCATAAACAAGAAAGGAATATTCTCATCTTGTAGTTTTTTGATAAATGTATCAGCTCCAGGAATAAGTTCATTACCAGAGTATATGACACCATCCATATCGATTAAAAATCCTTTTTTCATAATTCTATATTGTGATTTGTAAATACTAAAAAACACCCTTAAATGAATAAGGGTGCCTTTCTAAACTAAACTTAAATTAAATCAGATTTAATTCAAGAACTAACTAAACTCTAACCTTTATTTTGAAGCCATATAATCTATGGCATTCTTATAAATTTGTTCAACGTTACCCTGGTATTGATTTGTTCTACCGTCATTCATAGCGAATTCCATTCCTCCAATTCCAAGACACATAATCGAACCTTTAAATCTTCCTGAAGGATTAAATAAAACAATACCTGCAAAACCTTGTCCTGCAACAGACCAGTCCCAAGCCCCGATCACTTCTGCGTCAAAAGCAGAACCAAATGAAGCATAATTAAAATCTGCTCCTAAATTCCACAAAGCATTATGATCTTCCTTATATCCTGAGTCAATTACAAATACGTTTCCATCACCATTTAGCTCACATCCTGAAGAAAGTATTCCACCTAAATTTGTATTAGCAAAACCTACTCCCCATGTATCTGGATTATTTCCTCCGGCTCCAGTACCTATAATATTTCTAAGTTTTGAAGTGTCTCTTCCTAACTCTTCAACGATACCTGTACCGAGCATTCCAGCAACAATTTTACCTCCTTGAACAAAGAATTTTGATATCGGATTTAAATTAGCGAGTAATTCAGCAGGTTGCGCAGAGGAACCAACTTGATCATGCACATAAAATATTACATTAACACCTTCCAATGTTTCATCAGAAATATCACTATAAGGAATGTACACAAAATTATCGCCATAGATAGATTTAGCCCATTGACCAGCAGCTAGAACATCATCATCTGAACAATCAGCTAAAGTAGCGCCATCACCTAAAAATGCGATTTTAGAAGGGAGTAAATTCCCAATTAGAGTGTAACTACGCTCGGTAGTTTCACTTTTCACAACTACAATTTGTGGAGTAGAAAGGTCAATAATTGATCCTGATTCTGGTGTAATTGATAATCCATCTGGAATATCTGCTTTAAATTCCACATTAAAAATATCAGTAGCGCCAGGAAGACTTACGTCTATTCTACCTGCCACATGATTAATGTTTGCTGCTTTACCGTTAATTTGAACAGTATTTACTATATCCAAAACGGAAGCTCCATCTGTATAATTATCTCTCTTGTTACAAGACTGCCATAAAAAAGCCATGGCAGCCATAAGTAACAAAGTTATTTTATTTAACTTCTTCATAATAGTCTTACTATTTATTTAAGTAATTGATGATATTTGAAGTCAATAACTCAATATTTCCTTGGTAATCATTAGCTCTACCATCTTCATTTGAATTGAATTCATATCCGATAATAGAATTTTCAAGTGAAATGATTGTTCCTTTGAATTCAGTTCCAATATTTGTATCAAAATTGTCATTAACTGCTCCATTTGTTGGTAAGAATTCAACAGCACCATATCCAAATGCATCACCTATCCATCTTAAAGTTCCAAGTTTTACTGCATTAACAGTTTGTTCAAATAACAATGCAGCGTCTTGTCCGCAACATCCTGGCGAAAGAATACCATCCATATGTTGCCACCAAATTAAACGAGCTTCTCTAGTTCCAGAATTTTGTAAATACAATTCTCCATCTCCGTTAAAAGTAAGTCCATTGAAAATAGCATGTCCTCTTCTATCTGTAGAGTTATTAGTGTCTCTTACTCCAAGTCCCCAGATATCGTCTGAAGGTTTGTCATGATCTACACATCCACCTGCTCCTGAACATCCAAACTCAGTATATCTATAGTTACCGATAGCACGGTCTGCAGAATAATCTGCTGGCATTCTACCCACTACATGAATAAAAGCGGTTGGATCTCCTGCTAAAAACAAGTTTCCACCATTTTTGTAATAACTAGTTAATGCATTTGATTGAGCAGTTCCAGGTTGTAATTCAGCTGGTAAAAGAGTCATTACATTGTCAGAAGTTGCAAAGTATTGGGTACCATCTGTTACAGGTGTTAAATAGTATAGCATAACAACATTGGTATTTGCTAAAGCCTCTTCTGTAACATTAGCTATCTTAATATATGCAAAATCATTAGGAAATTGAGCCTTTAAATACTCAGCTGCTGCTTTTGCATCATCATCTTTAAGTGTATTAACACAATCAGCCTCACCAATGAAAACAACTTTCTTAGTTGATTCTGCAGCTGTTACAGTTACTGCATATTCAGTTGTAATTCCTTCTAAGTTAGTCGCAGAATAAGTAACGGCTCCAGCGCTAAAATCTTGAGAAACTCCTGATTCAGGAGCAATTGTTACTTCTTCACTTGCACTGATAACTGGAGCAATATTGCTTAAATCACTTCCTGCAGGAACGATTAAATTAATAGTTGCATTGTCATTATCAACAACACCAGTTACGGCACAGACATCATCAGATGTTGCAAATGTATCAATATATGCAGCTGCGTATTGGTCAACTACAACATAATATGATTTTCCAGTAAACCCATCATTTGAAACTACTGTATACTTAACTGGTTGACTGAAATCTTGAGCAACACCAGACGCTGGAGTTACTGTAGTTCCTCCAGGAATTGTAAACAAAGGAGCTAAAGCATGAATATTCGCTTGACTTCCAACTGTAATATTGATTTTACCTTCAGCATTATTAATAGTTCCTTGATATTCTCCGATTCCAAAAGTAGTTATCATTGGAGAACCATATACTGAAACACTAACAGTGTATTCTCTTTTTACATCTCCAAATGAAACTGTAAATACAACTGGACCATTTGAAAAATCTACAGCTGAACCCGATTCAGGAGAAACAATTGTAGCTTCAGATGCAGATAAAGTAACAATAACATCAGTTAAAGTTGATCCTGCTGGTAAGGTAGTTTGAATTACCGCATTAGTATGGTCTATTGTTGCATCTTGACCATTAGCTGCAAATGATCTAATTATTGTCTTAGTATAATCTGGAATAACATCCTGATATAAAGTTTCTTGTTGGCAGCTTGCTACCAATGCCAATCCTACTCCAATAAGAAGTAAGAAGGCCCATTTAAATTTTAGAATAGTATTTTTCATTTTAATTAATTTTAGTGTTGATTTGTTATTAGTACCCTGATCGTTGTTGATATAATCCTGAAGTTGCATCAATTTCAATTTGAGGAATAGGTAAGTATTCTTCTTTGTTTTGGTCAAAATGAGCTCCACTGTAGTAAAGACGTTTTGAGCTTTCATTTAACATATATTCGTTAATCCATGAAGCTGCTTCTCCCCATCTTACAAGATCATAAAAATGATGTCCTTCATTGTGTAACTCTAAACGACGTTCCATTTTAAGCGCTTGCATTGCTTTACTTTTTGTTAATCCATTTGGATATAGACCAATTTTATAATTGGCAGCGTCTTTAGAATTATCATTAAAATCATATACATATGGGCTATTTTTAGCTCTAGTTCTAATTTCATTGATGATTGCAATACCCTCATCTGCACTTCCACTTTCAATTAGTGCTTCTGCCTTCCACAACATTACATCTGAGATTTTGATAATAGCATGATCTAAAGCACCTTTTGCCCAAGGAAAGCCTTGACTTGGCCTAGTATCGTCATATGGATCAATCTGATTTTTCTTTTTCACATATAAACCATAGGTTGGTATATCACGGCTCCAATTAACTTGTTGTGGCATATTGGTCCATTTTTTCCAAGTAATTCCTGGCCTACCTATTGAATGATCTAATCTTGGATCTACAGGTGTTGTAGTATCCATAGGATCTAAATCAGAATTATTATAACTCTCTAATAGTGGCAAACCATTAGCATCTACTTTAAAAGCATTTACAATGTTCTGAGTCGGTTTGTCAAAATCGTCTCCGTTTATATAAGGATGATTAGCATCATCTGCAGGAGAATCAGGAGAGTTTAAAAAATCTCCAAAATTAAGGTTACCGAAATCAGAACCATCATTTACAGAATACTGAATAGCAAATACATTTTCTGAGTTTCCATATCCAGCTGATGAATAAAGTTTCTCTAAATCAGTTACTAATCCATAAGGACCCGATAATACTTCATTTGAATATGTAATTACCTCTGCCCATTGTTGTTGGAATAATTTAGCTTTAGCAAGAAAAGCATAAGTAACATACTTGTTTACTCTACCCATTTCGGTTTGAGTTTCAGGCAATACTTCAACAGCCGCATTTAAATCTGCTTCTATTTTTCCCCATAAAAAATCCTT
>Ga0102963_1001047_pt1 | contig 12060 bp, 8 predicted proteins | sample SalPon2_C_H2O_MG_2_FD_84522 | JGI IMG/M metagenome (GOLD analysis project Ga0102963, IMG submission 84522) | Salt pond water microbial communities from South San Francisco under conditions of wetland restoration - Salt Pond MetaG SF2_C_H2O_MG | ecosystem: Environmental > Aquatic > Non-marine... | reverse complement strand
ACTCAAGAAATATGAAAAATATCAGACTATTAATCTAAATTACAAAAAAAGACACAATTATCCTAGGTCTAATAATATTATTTTGGAGAAGAGTCTGAAATGTGTCAGTAGAAACTCTTCGATAATATAACTAACTTTTTAAGTTTTGTTGTATATTAGTATTTTAGTACATAATAATAATATAAGGTTATAATAATATGAGTAATACGGTCACACTAAACATCCCTACCTCCTTAAGTGATATTAAGTTAAAAGAATATCAAAAGTATATAAAGGATGTAAAGAACCTAACAGAAAAAGAGAACCCTACACAAAAAGAAATAGAGTTCTCCAATCTAAAGTTATTAGAATGTTTTTGCGGAATTAATCTAAAGCAGGCATATAAACTTCCAATGACAGAGTTTAATTCTGTAGTAAGTCATATAAACGAATTATTTAACACTAATAACAGACTACACAACAAATTTGATATGATAGATTCACAAGGTGATAAAATTACTTTTGGGTTTATTCCTAAATTAGAAGATATATCAATGGGTGAGTTTGTAGATTTAGAAAAATACATTGGAGATTGGCAACAGATGCACAAAGCTATGGCAATATTATATAGACCAATAATACACGAAAAGAATCAATTCTACTTAATAGAGGAGTATGAAGGAAGTGATAAGTATTCGGATATAATGAAAGATTCTCCTATACAGGCAGCACTTGGAGCTATGGTTTTTTTTTACAGTTTAGGGACCGAATTATCGAAACATTTGATGGACTCTTTAGCGAATCATCTCAAGGAGGACTTGGACTTCAAGCAAACTTTGGAGCAAAGTGGGGTTGGTATCAATCAATTTACGCACTCGCTGGAGGAGATGTCAGCAAATTTGAAGAAGTTACAAAACTCCCCATTTCTCAATGTTTAACTTGGTTAGAATTTGAAAGGGAGAAAAACGAATTAGAAAGTAAAATGATAAAACAAAATATAAAATGAGACAAGTTTACACAGTACTAGATAAACTAAAAGAAATATTAAGAGCTAACGGAATTACCAAAACCGTCACCTTCGGTGACATAACAGAAATTGATTTAAACAAGACTTCTATATTTCCATTATCTCATATTGTATTTGGAAATGTAACTTTCAATGAACGAATCATGTCAGCTTCTATCAGAATATTATGTCTAGATGTAGTAGATGTAACAAAAGAAAAGCAAACTGAAGATATGGCTTTTGGAAATGATAATTTGCAAGACATACTAAATACTCAACTGCAAGTAGTAAATGAATTACAACAAGAAATGAGAAGAGGTGATGCTTTCTCTGATAACTTTCAAATTACTACAAGCGTAACTGCAGAGCCATTTCAAGACAACTTTGAGAATCAATTAGCTGGATGGGGAGTTACTATAAACATAGAAGTTCCTACTAACGAATTATCTCTTTGTTAATGAGAAGAGTTCAAGCTACATTAGAACAATACAAGGATAAAATTGTAACACAACTAAAAGACCGCCTTGCACAGCAAGGTTTAGTTGCATCAAGTAAACTTCAAAACAGTATTTATGGTGTAGTAACTCAAACAGGTATTAATGTGTTTTCTGAAGATTATGGAATATTTGTGGAAGAGGGAAGAGGCCCTGGAAAAATGCCGCCAAGAAATAAAATATTAGAATGGGTTAAAGCAAAAGGACTTACATCGTCTAATGTGAAATATAAAAGGTTAAACAGACCAAAAGATATTGCTTGGATGATAGCAAGGTCAATAGCAGAGAAAGGTACAATTCAAAGATTTGGATTTCAAGGTTCTAAATTTATTGATTTTGTAAGTAAAAATATTATGGCATCTTTAACAAAAGATATAGAAACAAGTTATTTAAAAGATTTAAACGACCAAATAAATGGCAACAGTAAAAGTAAACAGTAGGAGTCCTTATTACGTAGTGGCATCAGGAGCTGATGGAGGTACAATAGAAAACGCATCAGTAAAAATAGTTCAGGTAACAGACACAGGAGATAAAGATGGTCCTATATCTGAAGTATATGGAAATGATATTACATTAAAAGTTGTTGCTAATAACTTTACACCTGTATCTTACTCGTGGACTGGTGGTTCTATTGCTGGAAACACAAATAAACAAATAGATGACTTCACTGAATCAAGTGGAGCAGACCAAACAATTACTTATGGAGTAACTGCAACTGATTCAGCAGGTAATAATTATCCTGCAGAATTTGAAGTTAACTGGTCAACAGATGCTCAATACGAAGCATTATTTCAATTAACAGATAGTGTTGTTGGTCCAAGTCAAGGATACACAATAACAGGTACACCAGCATTAACATTTAACAGTGCAACAGAAAAATATGAAGCGAAAATAACAGGAAAAGATGGAGATAATTATTCTTTTGCTTATTCAGTATCTGTAAATTCACAATACAATGAAGATTCAACTCTTACGTTTTCACCAGTATCTCCTATTACAGGAACATTTGGAACTGTTAATGTAACAGAATCAGCAACTTTATCTGGAACAGTTTCATTAAATGCAAATTATGTATTAAGAAGAAGCACATCAAATGTAATAGAAGGAAATACATTTGATATATTTTTAGATACACAAAACGTGCCAGATGGTACTTCAGTTCCCTTTACTATAACAGGAGTTCAAGCGTCAGACTTACAAAGAGAAGCTTTAACAGGTGCTTTTGTTATTGGAGATACTGCAGTCTCTAATCAGAGTGTAAGAACATTTCAAACAATAACAGATTTTATCTCTGAAGGTGATGAAACTTTCACTTTAACATTAAACAATATAACTCCTACAGTATCAGTCAACGTTGTTATTAGTGATTCTAATACAAATCAAGCACAAACAATTAAAGTAAGTGCAAACGGATATTATGACGAAAACAATGCTTGTTCCGCATCAGCAACAGAAGATGCTCATTATGGACTTGCTACATCACAGGTTCTTGGTAATGGTGTGGTTTTATATAAAGACACGAACCTTACACAGCCATATACATCTACAGGAGATAATTATAAAATTGGAGCTAATCACAGAGGAAGAATTGGTCGTTTTAATCCAGGTGAGATAACAGGATATGTAGAATGTCCAACTACAGTAGAAGAAGAAGATGTTTTAGACCAAGAAGTTGATTTTACTTGTGCAATTGCAAATTTTCAAGTAGCAGATGGAGTTACAGGTCAACCAGTATCTTTTACAAGAGATATAGGTGAAGTATCTGGTGTATCACCATCAACATATCAATTTGGTTCAACAACTTATACAGCTACTATTGTTACTCCTTCAAATTATAAAAATGTAAACACAAATCCAACTATTACTTGTACTGATACAGCTGTAGGAACTTCTCCTATAACTCTTGACTGTTCAGGTGTTAATTTTGTTGTACAAGACGGAGCTACAGGTGAATCAATATCTTTTAGTTCAGATGTGCCAATATCTTCTGTAAGTCCTTCAACATATACAGCTGGTTCTGACACTTACACAGCCACTATTCTTGTTCCAGCAGGATATTTAAATGCAGGAAGTACAATTACCTGTACAGATACAGCTACAGGAACTACAACACCTACATTTACTTGTACAATTGCTAACTTTCAAGTAACAGATAATGGAACTGTTAATACAGCAGTTCAATACAGTGTATCAGCGGGAACAGTAGTTTCAGTAAGTCCAAGTGTTTATCAAAGAGGAACATATACTTATACAGCTACTATTACAATACCAAGTGGTTATCAAAGTGCAGGTAGCACAATAACTTGTACAGGTTCTGCAACAGGTGTTCAACCAGTAACAGATTCTAACTCAATAAACATATCAAGTACTAATACTTCTACAACAGGAGCAAATGGAGAACTTCCTTGTGATTTAGAAGCTGATACAATTGTTTATTATGGAGGTACTATTCAAAACGGAACCTCATTATATACAAATCCAGAAAGAACATCTCCTTTTGGTGGTGCAGATTTATGGCACAAATTAGTAGTTCCTAATTCAGATGGTGAATTGATTGATAGATATGCAAGAATATATTCTTATCCTCCAGGACAAATACAAAATTTAAGTCAATGTGGATTAGGAGGTGGTAGTGGAACAGGAACAGGAGGTACTGCAACACCAACAGTAAATATATCTGCAAGTAATGATGATAAAGGAAGTGATGCTCACGCTGCATTTACTTATCAAAGAACAACATTAACAGCAACGACTTCAAACATAAATTCACCAAGTTATCAGTGGTATAAAGGTAATTTCCCTGATGGAGGTACTGCTGTTTTAAGTGCAATAACAGGAGAAACATCAAGCCAATTAATTATTAATGGAGGAAGTGGTGAAACACAAACAACAACAGGAACAGTATATTATAACTGTTTAGTTAACGATACTTATGAAGCAGCTGCAAATTATGATATATTATGGGATGCAAGACCAAGTTTTAGTTTAAAATATTACGCAAGTGGTTCAGCTTCTATTAGTGCTTGTACAGGAAGTTCTGTTACACTATATGGAGATAGAGCTGGTGTAACAGCTTTTTGTGTTGCTGAAAAGTTTTATAGTAATCCAGCAGGTACAACAGGAGGTATATCAGCTGGTACATATTCAGACAGTACTACTGGAACAGATGGAAATTTTAGATATATAGAAGCAAGTGGAATACCTACTGGATGTGTTGATTGGTGATGTGCGGGACCACCAGTAACTCAACCTACAACAGGTACTATTCAGAAAGTGTATGCAAGAAGATGTCAAAACCAAGATTCTCCTGGAAGATACGAATATTTCTTATTTGATGGATTTGAAGGATATTTAGCAGGTCAACATATTTTAGATATAAAAGATGTAGGTCAAGTTGGAGGAAGAGGATGTTATGAGTTAATAGAGACATTTGCTGATACATATATACTTCCCAATGGATATATAAGAATAGAACTGACAGACCTTGAAAGACAACAACCTTATCCAAATTGTGATGAATGTACAGGAACTACACCTCCTGTGGTAGAAGAACCTGAACCAGAAATCACTTTTTATTATGCAAGATTTATTGATTGTGGTCAAGATGGTGGAAGTATTACTGCTGTATACTCTACAGACCAAATACCTACAAGTCTTGTGTTAAAAACAAATAATGTTTGTAAAGAATATTTAGATAATGTACAAGTAGATGGAGCTTTTAGCGTAGGTAACTTTACTACATTCTTTGGTTGTGAGGTTTGTAAAGAATCAATTCCTACTCAAGACCCAACTCCAACTATATCTTATTTTAGACAATATGGTGATTGTGCTACTGGAGGTTCAGATGTTCTAAAAGATTATGGAAGTACAACGGATTTAGGAAGTAATTGGCCATCAGTCATAAATGATAATGGTCTTTGTATGCAAGATTTAGGAACTGCAGGAACAACTTCAACTGTAAATGTATTAAACTTAATAAGTTTTGAAGATTGTGCAACTTGTAATGAGTCAGTGAATCCTACTCCTGAACCAGAACCAGACCCAACGCCTACTGTAAATAAGTTTACAGTTTCAAGCTCAACAGAAACAACATCTTCTGCAGCTTGTTCAAATATAACTGTATTTGATGTTAAACTAGCGTATTCAGGAACAATTGGTGATGGAACTCGTTTATACACAAACGAAGCACTAACAAATATATATACTCCAGCAAGTACAAATTTTGTTAAATCAAGTGCAGGAGCTGTGTTTAGAATAGGTGTAAATAATCCTGGAGAAATATCTAATTATGTAGTTTGTTAGATTCTTGTAATACTATATTGTTTTTTATAGTTATATACTAAAAGAAAAGATATGGCGGTATTAACAAGCTCTACGTTGGAATTATATTGTTGGACTGGTAGATTTGATAATCAGCCAACATCTCCACAATATACAATAACAAAAACAAATCCAGATTTAAACAATACAGTTAGATTTGAAATAGCTGAACTTGTACAAGATTATATTGAGATTGTGTTTGATAATAATTATGGAGTAGCTTCAAGCGGACTTTCTAATATTAAATCTACTTGTTGGTGGACTTATGATAAAACAAACATATACAGTGATGCTACACCAACCACAATTGATACTGCTTATGGAGTGGCAACAAAAGGATATGGATATTTTGAGGATGGAATAAACTCTAACAATGTATCATCTAAATTAATTAGTAATCAATACATATATATTCCAGAGGGACAAGCTGTAAGAGTTCCTGTATATAAAGGTCCTAATGGTGTTAGTATTGTTAGATTTTACAGTAAAGATTCTGCAGGAAATGAATTTATTGCAGATAGAGATACAGAAGCAACCTTTTCACAATTACCTTCGACAGAAGATTGTAATAGATTTATTAAGTATGCTTCAACTAATGTTGTTGTAAGTAAAATAGAAATTGTATCACAAAACACATCATCTCCTACATATTCAGCAACTACAGGAGAATCAATAGAAACAATTTACCCAATATATTTAGATTGCAGCAAGTTTGATAATTATAAAATATCATTTATAAATAAATTTGGTGCTATACAAGATTTATGGTTTAACAAGAAAAGAACTGATAACTTAAGTCTCAAAAGAGAAACATTCAACACAAGTACAATATATTCTACAGCATCTGATGTTAATTATAATACGTATAGCCCAACATCGATAGTTCAAGATGTTACAAGTAGAAAATCACTTACATTAAACACAGGATTCTTAAAAGAAGAATACAACGAAACTATTAGACAATTAATGCAATCAGAAGATGTTTGGATTAGAGATAACAATACAACATTACCTGTATCGATAAAAGATTCAAGTTTTGACTATAAAACTCATTTAAACGATAAACTTGTAAATTATACTGTTCAATTTGAATTTGCTTTTGATGGTATCAACACAGTTAGATAATGAAACAAAAAGTACAGCTTTTTATAAATAATGAAGAAGTAGATGTCTTTGAGGATGGTTCAATAAACATAGTATCCTCCATTAAAGACTTAAGAGACCCATCAAAATTATTTGCTGACTATAGTAGAAACTTTAATCTTCCTGCTACATCAAGAAATAATAAAGTATTTAAACATTACTATAATTATGATATTGTTGATGGATTTGATGCTAGAAAGTCAGTACAAGCTATAATAGAAGTAAACAATAGACCTTATAAACTTGGATATATAAACCTAGAGGGTGTTGATTTGAAAAACAATAAACCTTCAGTTTATAGAGTTACTTTTTATGGTAACTTAAGATTTCTTAAAGAGACTTTTAATGAGGTAAAATTATCTAAATTAAGTTGGTTAGATAACTTTACATTTACATATCAAGCTAATGACAGTAGTGGTTCTGATAGTGTTTTTCATTATTTAACATCATCAAAAAATATAACGGATGCTGAAGGAGTAACACATATACAACCAATTGCTGTTCCTTTAATATCAAACAAGCAAAGACTTTATTATAATTCAAGTGATAATTATTATGGAGAACTAGAAGATGGAAATTTATATTATGATGGAGATTATGCAGCACATACAACTAGGAATGGTGTTGATTGGAGTGGTTTAGCACCATCCATAAGAGTTGATTTAATTATAAAAGCTATAGAAAAATATGTAAATTCTTTACCTGAAGAAGTAAATCCATATACTATACAGTTTTCAACTGACTTTTTTAATTCAGCAAATATAGATTATTATAATTTATATATGTGGTTAAACAAAGACGTGTCTGATGAAACATTAAAAACCGTAAACACACCTATAAATACTTTTCCTGTTTCTACTTCAGGTTCTTATTTATATAGTTCAGGAACACCAATACCACTATTAAATGTTTCTTTTTTTAGCAAAGACGGACAAACTTCAGGTAACTTTGCAAATCAAATAGCTATATCAAACATAGAAAGTGATTATGCTGATAGTGTAATTGTCAAGTTAAGGTTGTTAAGTAATGACACTTCAACTACTTTTACTTTACAAGTAAATTTAGATGGAGAAAAGTTTACTAGCTTTGGAAATCAAACTCAAACAGGTATATCAGGCAGTCCTTTGGAGTTTGAGACAGAATTAGACGGTGTTTATGAATTTATATTAATAACAGATGAATCTTCACCTATAGCTTTTAGTGGTTTTGAATTAGAAATAATACCTAGAGTAGAACAAGAATATACTTATAATATACAAACTGTAAGTAAAACAGCATCTGGTGTTACTACTTATGGAAGTAAACAATTCTTTCCAACTGAAAGATTGCCAGATATGACAATACTAGAGTTTTTAACTGGACTATTTAAAATGTTTAATTTAGTTGCAGAGGTAAAAGACACATCTGCATTAACAAAAACAATAGAAGTGAAAACTTTAGATGGTTTTTATAATTCATCAAATACTTCTTTAGATATAACTAACAAAGTTGATATATCTTCAAGCAAAGTGGATAGACCTTTAAATTATACTAGAATTAAATTTGAATACAAAGACACAGATGCTATTCTTGCAAAACAACACAAAGAAGAAATAGCTAGTGACGGATGGGGTGCAGAGTTATGGGAAATATCAAATGCAAAAGGTGGTGAAACTTATGAAATAATTCCTCCTTTTGGTCACATGAAATTTGAAAGATTGATAGATGAAGAAACTTCTACTACAACAAGTATTCAAGTGGGTCAAAGCATAACTAGAGGTAATAGAGATTCTAGTGATTACACAGAACAGAAATACAATCCTTACTTTGGAGACCCAGTATTATTTTATCCTATATTGCAATCTAATGTTGAACAGATACCTTACATATATAGAAATCCAAATGATTTAACTACATTTTCATATATAAATACTATTGATTATTTTATTCCTAGCAACTCAACAGGATTAAGTGTGTCACAGACAAATCATTTTGGTTTAGAGTTAAATGAATATTTAGGAAGTGATGCTGGTTCAGATTATACAGATAATTTATTTAATACATATTGGAAAAATTATATCTCATCAATATTTAGTAAAAAAAACAGATTTGTAAAGTTAAAAGCTAATTTAACAAATGCTTTTATAGCTAAATATTCATTAGCTGATAAAATTGTAGTATCAGGAAGAGATTATAGTATAAACAAAATAAATATAAACTTAATAAATGGTAAATCAGATTTAGAGTTGATACCATACTATGCAGTAAAATCATTTTATTGTTTAGCTTCATTGTTTACAGTAAAAATACAATCTACTCCTTCTGGATATTTATATGTATTTGATAATAAATATGGAGTTTATCAAGTTGGTAATGGTAACTATGTGTTTCAAAATATTCCATCTTCACATCCAATAGCATTTCATAATTTTGGTAAAGAAAATACAATAACATATACAGGAACAAATACTGGAGGAACAAAGGTTGGGCTTGATGGAAACACATACACATATTATAGCGGAAATATTACTGTGAATGTAACTGGTGATTTTGGTATTATTAGTTATGAATGTTTTCATCACGGATATATGGGTGGAGAAGATAATTTACAATATAACAGTGATTGTGTTGCAGAACAATCTCCAACTCCAGTTGAAGGAACTTTAACAGTAGATTCAATAGAATATACATCAGATACAGAGTTTATAACAGCAGACCAAACAGACGAATAATGATAAAAATATTAATAGAAGCATTAAAGACAGATAACTTTTACGGAGTTAGTTATAATATAGATGTAGCAAAAGGAAGATACAAGTCTCCTACTACATTAAAAGAAATGAAAGAAAGCATTAAACGCAATAGATATGGCTACGGAAATAAATAAAATAATATTTTCAATAGAAGTTACAGATAAGGGTGTTACACGAAAAATTGGTAACGCTACTGTATCTGTAAAAAAGTTTGTAGCAGAACTTAAAAAAGCACAAGCTGCAAGTAAACAATTAGGTCGTTCTTTAGCTGAAGATATGACTTCTAATGCAGGTCTTGCTGGAGCTACACTTACAGAACTTGGTCGTACTATATCAGATTCTAACTACGGTATTAGAGGTATAGCAAATAACTTATCTCAATTATCTACATTGTTTATTACTTTAGTTGCTAAAGTGGACCCAGCTACAAAAGGTATAAAAAGAGTTGGTAGAGCTTTTAAAATGTTAGGTAGTCAACTTATGGGTCCTTTGGGTATTATATTGATTTTTCAACTTATTGTTCAACAAATGGAGAAAGCTTCAATGAAATCAAAAGAACTTGGAGATGATTTAGATGATTTTGCTAAAAAGTTTGCAGAAAATGAAGCTTTAATTATAAATTTAACACAAGCAGCAAATACAATTAAAACTCTTGAAGAAGACTCTTTATCTTATCAGGTAGCTTTACAAACACTAATAAAAGAGGGTTATGACCCACTTATAGGAAAAGTTGATGAATTTATATTGGTTAAAAAAAGATTATTAGGTATAGAAAACGAAGAAGCAAAGTCTTTTGAAGAAAATATAAAAAACACTCAAACAGCTTTATTATCTGCTGAAAAAGAATTAGAAGATTTTGAAAATAATAATAAACTAAAAAGAGGTATTGCTGCTATAAAAGCAGGATTTATAGGTGAAATGGGAGAGTTTGAATATGAAGAATTTCTAAAAAATAAGATAAAAACTTTAAAAACACAACTTTCTATATCAAGTTCAGTAGTTGAGGATATTGGTAAAGAAGGTGATGAGGTAATAGAAGATAGTGAATATTTAAGCCTTCTTACAGGAAAAGATTCTAAAAAGAAAGAAAGTGCTGTAGCTAAAATAATTAGAAAAACTACTGAAAGTATTAAAAAATTAACAGCAGAAAGCGATAAAGAGTTGTTAGAAATAGCAAGAGACAAAGCTTTACAAGAAATAGAACTGGCTGAAGGAACAGAAAAAGAAAAGAAAAAAGCAAGAATGTTAGTGCTTCAACAGTTTAAGATTGAAGTTGATGCTTTATTTGAAGAGCAAAGAGAAGAAGAAAAAGAAAGAGTAGCTGAAATAATGGAATCTGCTACTGATGCTTATAATGAAGCAGTCAAAAGGTTAAATGACGGTAACGAAGCTGCTACTAAAAAAATGCAAGACACAATTCTGTTTAATTTGAGAAATAAAATAAAAGAATTAGGTCAAATGCAACAAACTTCAAACATGTTATTTTCTTCAATAACAAACGTTCTTTCTGGTATTAATGATATACAACAACAATATCATCAAGCTAATATAGATAGAATAAACAGAGAAAAAGATTTAGTATTGCAAAATGAATCATTAACACAACAAGAAAAAGACAGAAGATTAAAAGAAATAGAAACAAGAGAAATTACTGCAGAAAAAAGAAAAATTAAGGCTGAAAGAGATATGTTTACTCTACAGCAGACTTTAGGAATAGCTAAAGCTTTATTTGATTTAAAAATGTTTAAACAAAGAGCTTTATTAGATGCACAATTATTGGCTATGTCAGCACAAAAAGCTCAAGTAGGTGTTGCTCTTGAAGCGACTTCAGATACTGCTTCTACTGTAGGAACATTGCCAAGATTTATAAAAGATTTAGGTGCTGTCGCTGGTCCAATAGCTTATGGTGCTTCGATAGTTGGAATGATAGCTGCAATAGTTAAGGCAAGAAAAACAGCACAAAATGCTATTAGAAATTTAGTTCCATCTTCAAACATAGGTGGAGGTGGAGCTTCAACTCCTGTTTCAGCTCCTGCATTCAACGTAGTAGGTGCAACACAAACAAGTCAACTTGCTCAAACTATTGCTGGTGCAGAAGATAAACCATTAAGAGCTTATGTGGTAGCATCTGATGTATCAACAGCTCAAGAACTTGAACGCAGTACAATAGAAGGAGCTTCTATAGGATAATAAAACAAAATAGACCTAGTAGGGTTATTTAATTATGGAAAAGATAATAGAACTTATTATAGACGAAGAAAACGAGATTAGTGGTATTGAAGCTATCTCTGTCGTTGAAAATCCAGCAATAGAAGAAGACTTTATTGCACTAAAAGAACATAAAGATATTAAACTTGCAGAAGTAGATGCAGAACAAAGGATTCTT
>Ga0102963_1001040_pt1 | contig 12083 bp, 16 predicted proteins | sample SalPon2_C_H2O_MG_2_FD_84522 | JGI IMG/M metagenome (GOLD analysis project Ga0102963, IMG submission 84522) | Salt pond water microbial communities from South San Francisco under conditions of wetland restoration - Salt Pond MetaG SF2_C_H2O_MG | ecosystem: Environmental > Aquatic > Non-marine... | reverse complement strand
CCTTTTCTATCGGTCCACCAATCATCTTCTCTATCATAATCTAACTGACCAACAAATTCCCAAAACTTATCATTTTCTTCATCTGTAGGTTCTTCACCTTGTGGTTCTAAACTAGAACGAAACTCTTGTTCCTGATGTGATATAATTTCTTTAAATCTTTGGACCGAACCAAACTCCTCTATGATTGCTTCGTCATCTACATCATATTTAAATTCCGAAGCAACGGAGTGCCATTCAGTTTTACTAAATAGCATAATTAAAATTCACTATCTGGTTCTAATGCAACCCAATATTCAATTGGTCTGTTTTTGTTTATAAAGTGTGCTATCTTTTTAGAAGATATTTCTACTGTATAATCATCTGGTACAAATTTTAGATTTTCAGTTTTTAGATATGCTATAAAATCTATATTAGAATTACCTATTACGATTGAAGCAGTATTAGAGTTTGGATCTTTTTTATCAGAAGCAACTAATTTTATTTCACCGTCTTCAGATTTAAATGCTAAATCAGGCAATCCAAGAGTATTAACTCTCTTCATTACCTTTTGTAGAGATTCATTTTTTAATTCAAATGTAGAATCAACACTAGGCATTTGTATCATTTTTTCTGGAGTATTCAATACCGACTTTTCAGAAAAATTATATTTAACAGGTGATGAATCTTTTTCATCATCAACTACTAAAGATTGAGAATCACTAAATTTAATAATTGGACTACTATATGTACCAATCACATTTAAAAATTCTGCAAGATTGTAAATACCAAACTCTTTTGGTATCTCTTCGCCTATTGTTGCTTTTGCAAGAATATTTTTCATACCAGAAATAGTATGTATTTCTTTACCTGGTTTAAATAAGATATTCTCATTAATATCACTAAAATTTTTTAGGACATTAATTGTATCGCTGGATAACTTCATTTCACTTTCTCCTTATCATAGTTTAATAATAGTATAACATAATGTACTGCTTTTAGCAAGTCAGCACGATTATATCCGTTTTTCTTTCCATATCTACACAAATATTTAATTGCATTAGCGTGGCAAAAATCTTTACCAATATTTAATGTTTTAAATAAATCTTGTACTTGAAACCCACCTGTGCCAGTTGAATAGTGCTGACCGTAAGTTGATTTGATATAGTCTGAAATTTCTTTTAGTATTTTTTCTTCATTGTATTTCATAATATAGTCTCCATTATATAATAGTTTGTTTAAATTGTCAAGTCGCTAGAATGTGTTGTAAAGATATTTTTTCTGATTTTTTTAATCCATAACTTAAAAAATCTATCTTATTTCTCATATCTTTTTTAAAACACTCTTGTAATAAAGTCACAATTAGATCATAACTTTTTTCAAAAGATTGTTTCCTAGGTTTAGTTTTCTTTTCCTTTTCCCAATTGATTTGTAAGTTATTTGATGGATTGGTTCTCCATTCAACAACTTCTTTTAGTCCTCTACATAAAACATTTTTTGTATCGTTTTTATCAATACAAAGATAGTAATAATCTCTTTTTAAATCTTTTTTTCTTTTTTCTAATAACGCAAACATCTTATTCCAAGAAATAGTTTTAGGCATTTCTTCATAAGTCATATCTGTAAATGAATATAATATACCTAATTTAGATGTAGCATTATCTGAACTACCTATAGATGTTTTAATATTTACTGGAATACTATGACCAACTTTTAAAACAAAGTCTGCCATATCTCTAATTTGTGGGGTTTGAATTTTTTTACCGAACTTCTTTTTTAATAATGCTATAATATTGTCTTCATCTAGTTTAGAATTGACCCTACCTTCATCATTTGATTTATTAACTTTCCACTTTGTAGTTTTTAGAAATTTAACAATCTTATCTAATTCGTTTTTCACTTTACTCATAATATACTATTATATACTAAAAGGCGGGAAAAGTCAATGCTCTCCCGCCTTTCTACTAGATTAATTACTTAATCTCAATTGTTCTTGCCTTTTTAGACTCTGGAACAATTCTTTCTAAAGATATTCTTAATAGACCATCTTCTAATTTAGCATCTTTGATTTCAACATCATCAGCAATTGTGAAAGATTTAGAGAAGTATCTTTTAGCAATACCTTTGTGTAAGATACCGTTATTATCTTCTACTTCTTTTTCTTTTTCATCTTTGATTGATTTGATATTTAAGATACCTTCTTCAAACTCTATTGATATATCTTTTTTATTGTAACCAGCAAGTGCCAATTCAATATCGTAACTGTTTTTACCAGTCTTTACAATATTGTATGGTGGGAAGTTAGGTACTGATACTCTAAAATCATCTTCAAACATTCTTTCGAAATGATCGAAAACATTATCGAACCCAACCGATACTGGTCTTAATTGATTAAAAATAGAAAGTGCTTTATTTGTCATTTTTTGACTCCTTTTGTTAAGCAAGTTAATTTACGAGAACCCATTATGGCATTCTCTAACATATTATATAGTAATTATTTATAATATGTCAAGTGGCAGTTTTTGAAAAGATACTGCCAAACTTTAAGCGTTTTCAACTAGAACGTTAGGTACGCCTACCTTCTTTCCACGCCTCTATAAGACTTACGGACTGCTTACAGATAATAATATATATACATCAACCAACGGCGCAAAAACCATAAATTCTACATCATCTTTTTTTTAAGGGACTCTGCTTTTTTTATATTTTTCAGTCTTTGTTTTGCTGCTTCACGTTTTATTTCAGACGGTTTAGAAAAATATTGTCTATCTCTTAATTCTTTTAAACGACCATCTTTTTGAAGTTTCTTTTTAAGAATCCTCAATGCTTTTTCTAAATTACCACCTCTTACTTCTACTCTCAAACTTTTTACCTCCTTATAAAGTTAAATGTAGTTAAACGAGGGAGGGCACTACCCCTCCCTCTAGGACTACACTATGAATAGATTTTAGATACTAGGTTGATCTTGTGAATCATCCTCTTTATCTTCCTCACTATTATTGGAATCTTGGAACTCATTTTGTTTTGATTGAGCAAGTATTTCATCAACACCAGCACCACCATCTACCTTACTGTATAGATCAACAAATGATGTTTTAGTATCATCATCAAATCTATTAGTACAAAGTTGAATTGCTTTTACTTTGTTATTAAAGATAGCATACGCTTGTACGATATGAACAAGTCTTCTTGTTGAGATAATCTCATCAACGCCACCATCAAAATAAGTTTTTCTGATAACGTCTGCCCAAGTGGTAAGATTTTTACAGAATTTTTGATCTGACTTACCATAAGACTTTAATGTTGAGTTTAATATTTTTTCTTCAATTTTTACTGAAGGATATTTTTGTTCAAAGGTTACTGGAAATCTTTCTAGGAACGCTTCGTTCAAAACATTAGTACCGATAAACTTGCCGTCTTCGGAACCTTGCCCTTTAGTATTTGCTGTTGCAATCACATTGAAACCATCAGCAGGTTTAACGAATTTATTAATCTTCTTAATAAAGACACCAGAACCTTCAAGGATTGGTTGAAGACACATAATCTTATTACTTGCAAGGTCAATCTCATCAAGTAAAAGTATAGCACCTCTTTCCATTGCTTCTACAACTGGACCATTTTGCCATACGGTCTGACCATCTTTTAATCTGTAACCGCCAAGTAAATCGTCCTCATCAGTTTCAATAGTGATATTGACTCTGATCAATTCTTTTTTGTTTTCTGCTGCTGCCTGTGTAACTGCCATAGTTTTACCGTTACCAGATAAACCAGTAATAAAAACAGGATAGAATTTATTAGATTTTATAATTGATTTAATATCTGGATAGTTACCAAAAGCAACAAAGTTTTTGTCTTTGTTTGGAACTATATCACCAGTTAAAGAAGATACGATATACGCCGCTTCTTGTTTAGTTTCGTTTTCAACTACTTCTGGTTTTTTAGATTTAGCAACTGTAGGTTTTACAGAAACGTCATTATCATTTATAGGTAATTTGTAAGTACCTTTACCTGCTCTATATTGAGCATCTTTTACTAACCAACTAGGTGCATATTTCATACCTAGTTTTTTTGCTGCTTCAACTAATTCATTTCTAGTTAAAACATCTTTGTTGAACATAGTGTAAGCAGTTTCAACATACTGTTTTTGTTTATTATTTAACATAGTTTAGTCCTTTCATTAAATATACTATTATTATACCACGGATTTAAAATTAAGTCAAGTGATAAAAAAGTCAATAAAATCAACACTTTTTTCATAACTTATGCAACCTCCGCTATAAAATTGTTCAATAATACTCTGGAAGTGATTCGTCCTTTCATATTTTTACTGAATAATCTTTTAATATCAGACACTTTAGCATCTGATTGTACTTTCAATTCGTTGTTTTCAATATCTAATTTCTTAGCATTAACTAAAAAGTACTTGTTATAACCATTCTTTGGAACTACTACAGTTTTTTCTTTGTTTAAGATACTTTTTTGTTTTCTTAAAAACTCATCTCTTTGAGACCAAGTAGTTTTTTCTAATGCTTCACCAAAGATTCTATCAGAATCCCAATTACTAATTCTATTAACAAGATAGAAACCAATAGTTTTAACATTATATTTTGATTGTATTATTTTTAATAACAACTGTGTCATTCTTTCACCACTATAAGTAAATCTTTTTGATGGTGTTTCTACATATCTTTTTTTATCAAAGGTGAAAACTAAAGTACCGTCACTATCTCTATGACCTGTTCTCAATCCTTCTGATAATTTATCCCATTCACTACCTGTACCGTCATCAGCAACAGCAGTATAGTCACCAGAACCATTAGCACCACCGTCTGTTAAAGTGATAAAAGACATTTTTTCAATTTTGTTTTTTTCTTTAAACATTGGTATAAGTTTTAAACAAGCAATCAAACCTTCATTTAAAGGTGTATTACCCAAAGTATAATTTTCTGGTATATGAATAGAATCATACCAAGGTCTGTCATTATAATCATATGATCTAAAGTAACCTTGATAGTAAGTTGCTAAATGCAACAAATAAGTTAATGTTTCATCTAATTGAGTTTTCTTTAACTTGTTATGTACTACTTGTACTAAATTAACTCTATCAAAGATAGCGTCACCACTTTTAAAATTCCAAGTATCTAATTTTTCTTTTGTATTTGAATCACCTTTGCTTCTGTAATACTCACTTGTAAATAAATAAACTTCAAAAGGAATATTTACTTTTTGACAAAACCAAATTAAGTTTAATAATTGTAAAACTGTTTTGTGCAACTGTTGGTGCATAGAACCAGACCAGTCAAGTAAAAACATCATACCGTGATTTTTAGCATTAGGTAAGATTGTTAATCTTTTGAAAATATCATCACTAAATTTATAGTCTTTTAATTTAAGAGTATCAATCACACCAGTTTTATCAGTAGTTGCTCTTTTATAAGCAGTTGCTGCTTTTTTCATCTCAAATTCTTTAACAAGATACATAACAGTTTTTTTGTTATCATTTTTAATTTTTTTATATTCTTGTTTCAACCAATTAGCATAATTAATTTTATCAGGTGATTGTTTAATTTCATTAGCAAAATATTGTTTCATATCATTAACAAAATCTTTTGTAGAAATAACAACATTATTAAGTCTTGGATCAGGTATATTAGCATATCTAAATTTGTTTTTTTTATCTATTAAGTTTTGTACTTTAGACTCATATGCTTCATTTGTAATTGCTTTTAATAAACCAGAACCACCACCTTGTCTAGCGTCAGGTGATGATGATATAGCAGTTTCAGTATCAGAATCTTCTTTATTATTTTTTTTGTCTTCTAGTGTATTTGAACCTTCATCTTGTTTATCAGTTTCTTCACCATTAGAATTTTCTTTAGTATTAACATTGTTATCTGAATCTTTGTTATCATCTAAACCATAGTTTTCAACTAAAACGTGATTATCAAAATCAGGCATTTTTTTCATTTTGTCAAGTTGTTTTTTCTGCCAATCTAGCATTAACTTAGCAACTCTAACTACATCTTTCCAAGTCTTAATACTATCAACTATATCTAACCATTCTTTATCTTTTTTAGACCAGTTAATATTAAGTCTTTTTGAAGATTTGAAATATAGATTAATTTTATCAATTAACATTAAATCAGTATTAAGGTTTTTATCTTTAATACCAAAGAAGTTGTTATTGTTTAAAACATCAAAACCTTTTAAGTAATTTGAAGTAGTACCTGGAAATTTCTTTTGAATTTTTTTATCAATTCTACAATCTTCTAATACATTACAATATGCTCTTAACTCATCATCACTTGAAATTTCTTTCCAACCATTAACTGGTGTAAATAAAGCGTGAGCACATTCGTGAGCAATTAACATATCATAAACATCTTTATCACTAATTTTGAAATTAGGTAATGTTAGAATACGATTAAGTGTATCAAATGAGGCAGTTTTAACGTTGTTGAATTGTACTGTTAGATTTTCTGTTGCGATTAACTTAGCAAGATTTGACTTGCTGTCAATATTTAAAGTGTTGTTTTGTGTAGTCATAGTATTATAATACCACTAAACCACAAAATTGTCAAGTCATTAAAAAGTCAATAAAATCAATAGTTTAGATCATTATTTTGTTCTTGTTTTGTTCTTTTTCCGTATTTTACACCCAAAATAAACGAAAAAACGACAAAAAAAAGAATCAGTAATGTATGCCATATATAAAATATCATATTATTCCTTTACAAATATAAACGTAGGTTCATATTTTTTGCCAGATGGAAAGTTTTTAGTTGCTTCTCTCTTTTGATTGCTATCTTTTTGTTGTGTTGCAAGTGCTAACCACCAAGTATCTACTTGTTTAAAACCAACATCTAGTGCTAGTTGTACTGTATCTTCTTCAAACGATTTATATTGTTTTGTATTAGCAACATTCATTGCTAAATGTTTGCCAGGTTTTAAACCTATAAATGCGTTTTGTATTGTTTTCTTTAAAAACTTCTCTTTCCACATCTCTTCTTGTGGAAACTTCTTAAATGATTGTGTATCTTCATCACTATATTGTTCCCAACCAAAATATGGTGGTGATGTAAATACAAAGTCTAAACTATCAGGTACAGGCACATAATCCTCACTACCTTGTTTTAATAGTTTATAACTTAAATGTTTGTGTCCGTATTCTTCTTTTATTTTAACTAATCCATTATATGTTTCTGTACAAGGGTCTGTACCGATATAATTAACACCAGCAGCAATCGCTCCTAGTAATCTACCACCGTAACCCATACTTGGATCCCATACTGTACCTGCTTCTGTACCTTCTAATGGACTTTCTTTATCTACAAAGATGTCATATAAGGCAGCGGCAGCAGTAGGTCTAAAATTAGAAACAACTTGTGTTCCACTATAACGTCTTAACATTGATCTCATATCTGAGTCTGTTATTTCGTGCGGTTCTTTTTTACCAAAGAATATACCTTGTAGTATTTTGTTTAAACCTTTTTTAAGATGTTCTTCATCATTCCATATATCCATAGGTGTTTTCATCTTACCACACTTAATACCATAGTGATGTGGCATATACGACCACGCAAGTGATAATCCATTTGTTGCTGAACCTATAATCTTATATTTGTGATCTATAAGTGTATCTCTTCTAAATGTAACTAGATTTTGAAACTGATCGTTTCTCCATTTTCTATCTGTAGGTAGATAAGGAAAACCTTTTTCTTTCCATTGATTATAAACTTCATCAACTCTTGGATGTAATTCACTCATTTTAAAATCTCAACTTCACTTTCTGTTTCTATAACAACTCTTGCACCACAAGAAAGAATAGGACGATCATTGCCACCATAGATAACTTTACTAGCGCCTTTGACCAATACTTCCTTACAATAGGTGTTTTTAGTTCCTTGTTTAACTGTGATAACAGGTTTATCTTCATTGTTCTTTTTATTACTTCTTATTACGTGCTGATTCACGTGAATATATGTTTTCTTCTTTTTAGGCACCTAATATACTTGGTTTTGATTGTTGTATAATATTTGACGTATTCTTTTTATATGCGTCTTCTATTTCAGGTGCTGGCGTTGCCTCTGCTATAATATTAGCAGTTTTAATAGTTATTGATTCATCTCTTGTATAAGGTAAATAAGGTTGAAACCCTAAAGTCATACCTTTACCATCACTTGCTCTCATTGGTATTAATACAAAAGGTTTCTTTAATGTAGTAAATTCTACATCTGATTTCTCTTTTGTTGCGACTAAATCTTCACCTGTGGTTAGTCTGTATAGTGTTAATGTCATTATATATTTCTCCTATTTTGTATAATTAATTTTTATTAAAACTCTATATAACATATCTGTACAAGTAGAATCACTATGCTTTGTATTTGAATTAAATGTTATAAGTCTATTCTTAACACTCTCAACTTTCTTTTCACCAAAGTTTGTATATCCATTATTCGTATTAAGATAAAATATTGATGTGTCCATATTAGTGTAATCTACACTAGATTTAGGTTCTTCAATTTGATGTGTCTTATTATATAAATTAACTTTTATTCTAACAAGATGTTTTGCTTTTATTATATCTAAAATAGGTTTAGTAAAGTTATAATAATCTGATAATACTTTACCGTCATCTAATATTAGATGTGAAAATTCATTTTTATTATTTAAGTAATACTGTAAGTACCAAGGAAAACTAACATTTGAAATTACACTTTCTAAAGTACCAAAGTCTTTTTCATCAATTGCGTTATCTATAATATCTATATTCATTTTCCTACATTCCAAAATAACGAATTATGTTTAGCGTGCTTTAATATAAAAGACCACGCTTTAGCGTCATAAGTAGGTGCTGATGGAAAAGGTGGTTTCTCTTCTTTCTTAACAGGTTTATCAAACTTGTAAGATGATCTATAAAACTTCGCTCTACCTATTTCTCTTTCACTCATTTTATGTCCTACTGATACAACATTTACGTCTTTGTCTGGAAACGCTTGTTGTAACCCACGTGATAATGTGCCACTTGAACCAACTGACCATAATTCGCTTATCTGTATATTATACACTATTTCCATATTTTTTGCAAGTCGAACAATATCCTCAATAACATAAGGGTGTTCTAACCCTAGTGGAAAGATTCTTCTTGTTTTAGGGTCTTCTTCATAATACTTTTTAGCACGACTCAATGTTACATTTAACATACCCATTTTAACCCATTTAATATTAGCACCATATTCTAATGCTTTCTTTTGGTATTCGTGCAATCTATCTAATGATCTTTCTGCCATAAAGAAAGTTGATTTAGCGCCATACAGTTTTGCTTGTAATGTTAATGACATCTGAGCATATCCTGTTGCAGGACAACCACCAAAGACAAATTCTTTACAACCTTTATCAACTTCTTCTTTGATATAACGATCTATAAAACGTCTTTTACTTCCGCCTTCAAGTAAGTCATCTCTTACTACGTGGATATCTCTATCACCCTCTATATGATATGTTTCTACAATTGGTTTAGGAAACTGGTGCATTAATCATATCTCTTATAAAATCATTTGCTTCAACATCTATAACTAAATGTATTCTTTCAGAATCACCATTATTAATAGCAGTATGTGGTTTTCTTATATCTAAATACCAACACTCACCCTCTTTCATATTAACAACTGTTTTTTCGCCATTTGCATTCCAAGATGTAAATTCAACTTTATCGTTTGTTTTAATAGGTACGTGAATCCTCATAAGTTTTTTATCAGATATACCTATGTCTGGATCAACTTGATCTGTGTGTCTTTCAAGTTCTCCACCACCTGGTTTTAATCTCATAAATCTAACTCTATGAATTTCAGTATTGAAGTTATCTAAAATACTTTCAACTAAAGGAAACTCTTTTCTCATTTCAGTATCTTGTATTTCAAAACTAAAAAATTTATGTGCTTCAGTCCATTTTTTATTCATTTCAATAGGTTTAGTAATAAACGTAGGGTCATCTGTATAACCTCTTAATGAAATAGCACTCCAAGATTTACCTTTATTATAATTAGAATAATGATTTTCATATTTAATATCCATCTCTTCTAATTGTTTTTTTAATGCGTCTGTGATCTTTATAAAGTTTCTTTTAACAGGAAGAATATTATATAACTCTTCTTCATTTACTTTAGGAAATTGTCTTTCTGCTAATACAGATGGTTTCTCTCTATAATAAACACCTATAATATCTGCAACTGAATTAAACTTTACTCCTATCTTTTTGAAGTTTGCTTTATTAGCAATGTGTTTATCTAGTTCAGACTCTTCGTGGATATACATAAAACAAGAATTATGCATAAACTCATCTGCTGTATTTAAAGTTTCAACTAGTATTTCTCTATTCTTTTCAGTATCAGTTAATCCAAACTTTTGAATTATAACATCACCTTTTTCTTTTTTAGCAATCTCAACACCTCTAAACATTGATATAGGTCCTGATACTTTTGATATATTATAGTGTATCAGTACTTCTCCTATTGTCATAAGATTGTCTTTACTTAACTGATCTGCTATATTGTTCTTTTTAAATTTTGTTAATTCGTGGTTACAATAATCATTATAAGAAGAAAATATACCTTCTAACTTCTTTAAATAATCTAATTGTATTCCTTTTTGCCAAGGTTTCATTTAGGTGCCTCCGTTTTCAATGCTAGTGTTAATCTGTATCCACAAGGATTAATATGTGGTAATGCAATATGTGGTGTTTTCGCTGGAAAGATAACTAAAGAATTTGTATTGTAAGGTAATCTATATTCTTTGTCTTCTACTCTAAAAACAGTTTCACCACTAAACTCTTGTGACCATTCTTGTGGATAATATAAGATTGTATGATCTCCATCATCTACGTGCCATTCAGAACCTACGTTCTTGTTATAACAATTGACATACATTCTTTTTAAGATAAAAGTAAAACCTGTAACTTTACTAATCTTCCAACATATAAAATCTTTCAAAAACTCATCATCTATTTGTTGATTAAAAAAGTTACGTCTCCAAATACCTTTTTGCATTTCTTCAACTGTTTCTGAACCGTGCAACTCCCAATTCTTTGAATTGACCCAAATATTTCTCCAATATTCTCTAAAGTCTTTATCAAAAATATTATTGTGAATTTTTATCTGCTCGTGCATATAGTTGTCTTAATCTTTTAAATTCTTTTGCTGCCTTTTTGTATGCCATATCTCTTTTAAACTTACTTACTAGTTCAGTAAATACTCTACCTTGCATATGGTCGTATTCGTGCTGGAATACTCTAGCAGGTAATCCTGTTAAGTCTTCTTCAACTGTTTTACCTTCATCATCTTCATATTTAACTCTTATTGAAGCAGGTCTTTTAATCATTATAAAAATCATAGGAAAAGTTAAACAACCCTCTTTCATATTAATAGTTCTTTGACTTGATTCAACTATTTCTGGATTATATACAGACCACTTTTGACCCTTTTGCATTTGAGGGTGGTGCATAACAAACATTCTAAAAGGTAACCCTAATTGATTTGCTGATAGTCCTATACCACCTTCACTCTTCATTTTGTCCATCATAAATTCTGATAATTCTTTTCTATCTTTAAATGGAAAGTCTTTTAATGCCTCATCTGTAAATGGGGCAACCATAGATAAGACTCTAGGATCATTTGGTGGTATTAATTTTATGTCTTCTTTTTTCATTGTACTATCCTTGTAAAGTTTTTATATTTCTCAAAACGTAATACGCTAGGAAACTTCTCTATCATAATATCGCTTTTGTGTGATATAATAAAAACATTCTCGTTTGTTAGTTTTTGTAATATCTTTAAAAAATCATCTGTGCCTTCAAAATCTAAACTACTATCAAAGACTTCATCTAATATTAAAAGATTTGTATTTGTGCTGTTTTTCATTTTAGCAATCATTCTCCAAGTAAATAATAATGCTAAATCTATTCTCATCTTTTCACCTTCACTAAAACTTTCATATTTAAATACATCTCTATATCTACTTTTGATTGTTTCATTAAATTCTTCATCCAAATGAAAGTTAATAAAGAAGTTCATAGATTGTAGATACTGATTGACTAACTGATTCATTATAGG
>Ga0102963_1001037_pt1 | contig 12092 bp, 6 predicted proteins | sample SalPon2_C_H2O_MG_2_FD_84522 | JGI IMG/M metagenome (GOLD analysis project Ga0102963, IMG submission 84522) | Salt pond water microbial communities from South San Francisco under conditions of wetland restoration - Salt Pond MetaG SF2_C_H2O_MG | ecosystem: Environmental > Aquatic > Non-marine... | reverse complement strand
AGCTAATATTTGATTTGGTTTAATGTCTGTTACAAATTTATAATTTTTTCTACCTGATGATTCGTATTTATGAGAATACATAGGGTTAGGAGAAAAATAACTTTGTTGTCCAAGTCCAACACTGCCTTTATCTTTTGCTATAGGTGTAAAATCAGAATCAATAATTCTATTTGGGTCATCAGTAGCCCTATATAAAATAATATTACCATTTTCATCTATTGGTATTGTTACATCTCTACCAAACCTATCCTGGGTAATTACTACTTCTTCAGCCATTAGTCCTTCTTTACCATCTTAGATATTTGATCACCTAATAATCCATACTTACCTTGTGCTTTAGGACCGCCAGGTATTATTCCAAAAAATTGTTTTACAATAGTTTCAAAAGATTTAAATACTTCTTCTACATCATCTTCTATAAATGTTTTTTTAGCTAATGCTTCTCTTTGTTTTTTTCTACGTTCATCTTCTAAAGGTGTTTCTGAATCTTGAGATTTAGGTGTTGTAGTTGTTGTAGTGCTAGGAATTGTAGAAGTTGTAGTAGATGTAGTAGTTGTTGTAGGTTGTGGCTCTGTTTGCAAATAATCTATTTCATCATTGACTCTTATTGTCAAACCTTCTTTTACATTTTTGTCTGATCCACTAATACTATCTAACATAAGCACAGCAAGTTTTTCATAGTCTTTATTAGCTACTGCATTGTAATATGCTTGATTTGCTACTGCGCTACCTCTGTTAAATGTTGCAATTACCATGTAGTCATAAGCTCTTTGATCTAATGTAATACCATAATTTTTCATACGATTACTAACTCTTAACTCATGTTCTTTTAGATCATCTAATAATAATTGTTCTGCTTGTTCTATTGTTATTTCTGAACCTGGTTGTACTGTTGTACCTGATGATCTACCTGTATGACCATAACCAATAGTTTGCACACCTGTACCGTCATCGTATGCTTTTAATTCTAATTTTTCTTTGCTTTTTATAAACTCAATACCTTCAGGAGATATTGTCATATCTTGTTCGTTATCCACTTGCCAACCTGGACATAGCGTCAACAGTACTAAATAAGTAGCTAAGATCATTACGTTCCTTTGTAGCTTGTTGCGTAGCTTGTACCTCTGCGCCTAATACAGCGTCAGCATACTCACTAAGTTTAGCGTCTGGTGTCTCTGGTACAACTAAAGTCTTGTCTGCACCTGGAAACATACGTTGTGCTAGATCATAATTCTTGTTATAATCTGCAACTGCTGTTTGATAATCTCTACTAGATTGTGTATAAAAATCTGCGAATGCAACCATTTCTGCTTCTGATAATTCTCTGTTTATACCAATAGCACGTAATGCACCATCAACTTCTGCTTTAATTTGTGTTGGACTAGGTTCAGTATATACCTGTGGTAATAACGGAGGTCTCTTGTAAAGTCTTTGTTTTTCTTCTGCTAAGTGTGTACCTATGTCAGTAAGTTCATAGTTAGAAGCAGTCATAGCTGATAACATTGCAGATTGACTTTTATCTCCCCATGTACCTTGTTCAAAGAACCAGTCATCATAACTAAGATAACCTGCTTGTAGTAAGTCTGTTTGTACTTGCACACGTTCTTGTGGCAACATGTTAAAACCTATTTGTATATGGTCTTGACCACCATATCTACTAGCTGCGTCTTCTGCACTAAGTGTAATTGTTTCTGCTGCTAAATCTCCTGGTGTTAACTCTTTGCCATCTTCAAAAACAGAAGCAAGATCTGGGTTCTTATAAACTGTGTAACCTGGTGTGATACCACCAAACAATCCACCTACTTGATAGTCTGTTTGTCCTAAAATAGCTTCTTTAGCTTGATTAACTATTGCACTATCTTGACTTTGTATAATAGTATATCCACCATCTAGTTGTTGTTCTGTAAGTGCAACTAATTCACTTTCTGATACAGTCAATTGTTCTGTGTCTCCAGTAGCATTATTAATCTTAGTTACTAAACCACCTGCTTCTTTAACAGTTAAAGGTGTTCCTTTATCATCTCTATCTTGTATATATGAATTGTATTCTCCACTAAATTCATACTTCCCTGGTTCTCCAGTCATTATTGGTTCATACAATACTGTTGGCTCTGCTCTAAATCCTACTTTAGGTACTTTAGTTCTACCAGGATCTGTCTCTCTAAATTGTTGTACGCTTACTGATGGTGCGTCATAGTTCTTTTTATATCTATCATAATCTTCTGATGAAAACAATACGTAACCTTTACCACCACCTGGTTTAACAATTGCACCTATCTGCCCAGTTGTGTCATACCATTCGTCTAATTTACCTTTAAGAAATTCAAAATATGCTTCGCTGTCTTCTCCTCCTGCTTCTACTCCTGCAGACATATCAAATCCCATAAGTATATCTTGTACTACGTCTAGTGGTGTATTTACTAGCCATGGTTTATATTGTCCAGGAGAATATCCTTGAACAGGACCTTCTAATGGTGTTGCAGCTATAGCGTCATTTAAAGAATTTTCTAATACTTTCTTTGTAACTAGATTAGTACCTAGACCAGTTTGACTTTCTTTGTTTATACTTTGGTCAAATATAGATAATGCTGTATTTACTTTAGCCATAAACATACTATCAGACACGCTCTCTTTAACTAAAGCATTTAATTCTTTAGCAAACTCGGAACTATCGTCTAGTTGTCTTTGTGCTTTAATGCTGTCAACAATTGCTTGTTTATATTCTTCTGTCACGCTTCTCCCTGCTGTACGGGCAAGTATGCACCGTATTCTAACATTGTATCATAATCGTACTCTAAATCCTCTAAGAACTGTGTCCTCTCTTGGAATAATGGTAATAATAAATTCTGTGCAATAACATAGAAATCGTCATTATCTCTTGACTGTTGACCTATAAAGTCACGTAATTGTTGTCTTTCAAGTAACATAGTACGTGATGTTCTCCAACCTGCAGATGATAAACCACGTCCTAGTGATTTCTTTTCTAGTATTTTTATGTAGTCTAATACTTGAATTACTGCTCTACCTGTATCAGTATTTTTAAGTTTAGAGTTCTTTTCCCAATTACTTAACTCTTGAAACTGGTCATCGAGAGTTCCTCTTTGTGGTAATCCAGGTATTGTAGAACCAAACCCTGGCAATCTTTGTTGCATTGTAGCTCTATGTACAGCTAATATTCTTTGTCGTTGTTTAGCTTGGAATGGATCTGTTATATCAAACTGTTGTAATGTCTGTACTCTTTTATTCTCCATTGCAAAAGCACCTAAACGTTGGTTACGTGTAGCAACCCATTCTTCTGGTGTCAATGGTTCACGTTGTTCGTTATATATAGACCTTGTATATGCTTCATAGTCAAATGCACCACCACCACCATTAGGTACTGCATAAAATGCTGTTAAAGGATACTGTTCAAATAACTCTGGATTTTCTTTTTCAAACTGTACACCACGTTCATCAACAGGTCTAGGTTCTATAATTACAGACTTAGGTGTTGCTATATCTAGTGGGTTGAAGCCATACTCATCAATAAAGTATTTAGTAGCAGAGAAGTTATCTCCTGGTGCAAATAAGAAGTTGCCTGTTACAGGATCTTTAGGTGGTGTCTCTATAAGTTCTCTATATCTATCAGATAGTATTTGCATTGAATACATAGCACCTGCATTACGTGGATCTCCAATATCAAACCTAGGGTTCAATCCTGTAGGTCCAACGAACTGTGAGAATGCTTTTATCTTAGTTAAATTCTTAGCAATACTTCTTGCTTTCTTTAAAAGTTGATCTTGTTGTTCTGGTGTCATATCATCTTCGCCGTTAGCTTTGAGTACACGATATACGTCAATAGTAGAGTTAGCAGCTATACGTGATAGCTCTCCTGGAGGTGCGTCTTCACTAAACATAAACATAGCTCTAACACCATTCTTTAACCACGCAGGCATACCTATTTCTTGTACTAAGTCTCCAGGTGTTTTAATTGTAGGTAAACCAAATGGAAACAAAAACTTCTGTGTTTCTGTAAACTTAGGTGTTCCTTCTAAGAAAAATCCTGCAGGTATAGCTGCGGTTGGACCAATACCAGGTACAACTTCTAATGCTAAGTTAAGTGATCCTGCATAACCAGGTAGTCTTACACCAACATTTCTATCAGAACCAAACAATGCGTCAGATACAAGATCATCTACTATAGGATAGTAGAATACTTCTTCTCCTGTTGTCTCGTCTTCTGCTAAGAAACCTTCTCCTTCAACAGGACTAAAGACATTATCTTTTCTAGCATTGTTAATAACTACTTGCCCACGTCTTGCTATCTCTGGGTTTTCTTTTAATAACTTAGTCCATGTAGTAAGGATTTCTGCGTATGCTTCTCCAAATGGAAATATGCCTCTAAGGTTGTAGGTTATCTTACTACGTTTACTTAGATCGTATAGTAATCCTTGTAACTCCGATAAAGCAATTGATTTAGCAAAGTTGTCTATATACTGTGCGTCTATAAATCCATCATCAAAACCCGCTGCTTTATTTATATCAGCAAGTTCTCCGTCTATTTTTGCTTTAAAATCGTTAAATGCGTTTAGCAAAGTATCTTTTTCTTTTTCTAGTTCAGTAACGTCCATATCATCAGTAAGTGCTTTATTAATAGCGTCATCTATTTCATCAACTTGTTTGTCATATTTACGTCTGGCTATCTGTAATTCTTGTACTTTTTTAGATTGATCTTTAGTATTATCTACAAATGCTGTACCTAGTTTTGCGTCAGCGTCATTAAGCTCTTTAACTCTACGCTCAAACATGTCAAGGTTAATCTCTACTTCTCTTTTACGTAACTTCTCTGGTGTAATACCAATGTCAGCTTTTATAGAGTTGAGTAGGTTTTCATTAGGAATGTTAGATTTTCTAGCACCTCCTACTTTAATTGTTTTGCCACCTTGTCTGTACGTCTTACCTTCTAATAGTATTGTTCTCATAGCGGGTGTCATACGTGGTAGTAAATCATATACTGCACGCCAATATGCTTGTCTAAATACTGGAGACCTAGAAGCATTGTCTGTTCTCTGTCCCATTATGACATCAAAACTATTTTCTATAAAACGTTGTATGTATTTTTGATCATCTAAGACTGTATCCTCAATAGGTGCAGTAACGAGATCTGGTAAGCTATCTCCATATTCTTCAACAATTGTATCGTAGTATCTATTAACAGCTTTCTTTTGTGCTTTTTCATCTAGTTTCGTAAAGCTCTTACCAAAAGATTTAAACAAATCATCTAGTGTTTCAAAACCTATATCCTCTATGTCCTCTATAAGATATTTAGTTTCCCCGCCAACTTCTACTGTCTCTTTGACAAACTTTAGTTGTTCTTCTGTTGGATTGTTTATCCAAACACCGTCAGATCGTTTTTGTATTTTATTTAAATTACCACTAATCATCATGTCAAACAAGTCTTCGTTACGTGTTCTATCTAGTCGTAACGGAAACGGATTTTTAGAAAAATCTATTTCATCAAACTCTAATCTGTTTATAAGGTCGTTTAATAAGTCAACATCTTCATCAAATGCACCACCTGCAACCTGTTGTAACCTAGCTTCTAAAGATTTAGCATAAACATATCGACCACCTGCTGTAGTCATAATGTCTTCGTATCTCTGACCACCTTTTGCATACTCCTCTATAACAGCTTTAGCTCTAGGTGTTTTACCTTCTACCCATTCTTTTAAAACTTTTTCTCTTGCTACAGGATTACTCTTACCTCTAAACAATAACGTAAACAAATCATCTTGGTATATCTTAGATACTTCATTAGTCCATGCTCTAACAAATTTATTAGCACCTGCTTTATCTCCTGCAAATGCTTCGAGTTTACTTAAAATGTCATAGTCATGTGGTCCCATCTTTTTACGAAACTTTGTTTTTTGTTTTTTAAATCTCTCTGCACCACCGAATGCTTCGTCATTATTGTTAGCACCACGCATACGTGATGATCCTTGTTTCCATTCCAAACTTTCTGCAAGAGGATCTCCAAATAAATCTTTAAACTCTACATCTTTTTGTGTCCATTTCTTTGCTTGTTTAGCGTCTGCTTTTTTAAGCAATGATAAAGATAAAATACTTGCAGGTCGTGAAAAGATTGTGTCATAACCTTTAGTAAACATACGTAACTGTTCTTCTCCTACAACACGTAGTAACCATGCACCTCGTAGAAGAACTAATGGTTTCCAGAACTCTGTGTAGTACCAATCAGTACTTTTACCCATAATTCCTTTTTGCATTGCTTTAGGATACTTTTTAAGAAAGTCGTCCATACCTTTAGTACCACCCATCTTGCTTCTTAATATAGACATAGAGTTCATAGCTTTAGCTAATTGTCCTGCGTCTGGCATAGGTATAGTTCTATTAATAAACTCTGTTGTTAAATGTGCGTCAGGTACTGCTCTCATTTTACCGCTAATAGTTATTGGAGACATCTTCATACCTGGTTGATTTACGTTCTTACCTGTGTAAGCGTCTATAAAATATTTACGCATGTCATCTTGTGTCTCTGCAAATATACGTGTAAAGTTATCAGCGTCTTGTTTGCTTACTTGAAAGTTATCTACTAAGTCATCTCCAACTTCTTTAAGCATTGAAGTAGCAACTTGAAACAATCCTGCTTGGTCTCCTGGACGCAGTACTGCAGCTTGTCTTAATATCTTATCTTTACTATTTCTATTTAAGTCTGTTTGATCTAACCATCTTTTTACTTCTCCATAGCTTTTTTCTATGTTCTCACTATCTAAATATCTAAGGGGTAATTCTTTTGTGTAAGTAGAAAATATACGTGCTGCTCTACTATTACTATCCATTAAAGCAAGTTTTGCTACTTTCTTAGCACCAAACAATTGACCAGTACCTTCTGGTACAGTCTTACTAATACTTTCTGCTGCACCACCTAAAAATCTACCAACTGCACCTACTGTAGGTTTAGTTGTACCGAATGGTAAATCTTTAAAACCAATAGATTGATCTATAAGTTGTGCCATCTCTATTTGTTTATCAGCTGATGATTTAGTAAAGTCTTGTGTAATCTTCATAAATCTACTAACAATCTCTGGATCTTCAATACCTGTAATGTCCATAAACTTACTATCTGATGTAATGTTAGACATGTACTTAACAAGTTTCATACCACCTGGATCTTTTTGTAAATAATCAGTAACTGACTTAGACGATATAAACGGTAGTCCAAAACCTCGTTCTACAATACCTAATTGTTTTAGTTCTGCAGGTGTAAACTTTGTATCTACTTTTTTGAGCATTGATATTGTTTGATCACTTGCTCTTAACGTTTTAGCACTTTTTCTTGCTGCACCTATACCTAAAGTTAAATAGTTAGATGGATCAAGAAACAATGCCTTTCCTGCGTCTAGTATTCCAGATACAACATTAAACCCTTTAGTACCTGGTTCTGTAACACCTAACGCTACAGTTCTTCCTAATGAGATAGGTGTTTTAACAGTTTCTCCAGTACCTAGTTGTGTGGATATATTAAACTGTCCGCTCTCCTCTTGCATACGACTATCTATATCTGTTATAGCTGCACCTAGTTGATTTTGTATAATGTTTTGCGCACGTGTATTATCAAACCCAGACTGTACTAAATATTTATATTCATCGTAATATTTACTATTAGGATTTTCTGGATCAAATACTTCTGAATTAGGTAGTAACCCTTCTCCTAAATTTATTTCTTTACCTTGTGCTAAGTTACTAAATACTTGTTTGACTGTTGATTTACCTGATTGCGCATACGCGTCTCTGAAGGTTAAGTCTTCTGCATTGTCTCCAATAGTTGCAGCAATCATAGAGTTAATAGGTCTATCTACTGCTGTTCTGTACAAGTCTTCTAGTCCTAGTAAACCAAAACGTACCGCACCTTTAAGTGGATCAAATACTTTATCAACTAAAGTTTTCTTATTATTTTCTAAGACACGTTCTGATAACGTACGTAATACTTCTGCCTCTGGTTTAACTTGTAACATAGTTAATGAAGTAATAACATCAGGAGAAAAGTTAGGATATAATTGTGCAATAGTGGAAGCTCTTACTGCGTCTTCTTTAGTTACGCTAGCTTTCGCTCTGTTCCATTGTGTTTTTCTACCCTGTAATTCTTTGTACAAGTCTTGTTCAGTTTTAGGGTTGTCATTATGAAATACACCCATAAATTAACCTAGTTGTGTTGGTGTTCTATTTATCTTTTGTTCTGCTGTTTGTAATAAATTTATAAGTTCTGGTGTAGGATTTATATTTACCATTGCTCTAATTAACATTAAATCATCTGGTTCTAGCAAAGTACTTTTTCTTTGTTGCATAGTAGAAAATGTGTTAATTGGAGTACCATCTCCTTGTCCAAATATTTCTCCTACGTTACCAGGTACAGGTGTTATAACTCCAGGTTCTTCTGAAACTATTTGTCCTTGTCCTGCAGGTACAACTGTTTCTTCTTGTGGTGCATTTATGTTGCCTTCTCTAACTTGGTTTACAAGTGCTTTTTCTTCTCCTGCACTTTCAGTTACCATAGCACGTACTTCATCAATAGTAGGTGCAACACTATCTGTTCTTCTAGATAATTTACCAGGACCACTTACTGCAGCAGGTTTTTTAACGCCACCACGTCTTCCATTTTGCCTACTACTATCAATAGCCATATTCTTCTCCTAAGTTTTCTTGTGGTCCAAACATAATAATTATACCGTTAGGTATGTATTGCACGACCATGCCTTGTGGGAAAGCAGATAACTGTGTCTCTTGTTCATCGTTATCTTTTAAAAAAGTTTCATAGTCGTCTAAGTATTCTGTAGTTCTTTGCCAAATATCAAATAATGATGTCTCGCAAATATCTGCAAACTGCATGTTTGTATTATCTTTTGGTTCAAGCATTATTGTCCACCTCCTAGTAATAATGATCTAATGTCTGGTGCAGGTCCTTGTGGTACTGCTAGTTCTCCACCCCCTAGATCCTGACCTAACAATGCTGCTTCTGATTCTGGTATCTCTGGATCCTCTGCGGTATAAAATTTATCTAAGATTGATTGCATACTATTTGGATTTTTATAAATCTGTACCAATGCCATAGTTGCTTTCTCATCTCCTTGACTTGCTTGTATTTTTAATGTCTCAAACAATGTACGTTCTGCTTCGTCTTTAAGTATTCTATCGTTAATCTTTTGTACGTTATCTAAACCGTCCATGTTTTCTTGTAAGGTTTCTTTATCTATGATACCTGCTTGTAGTAACTGAAGTCCAGAAACAATTTTAGTAGGTTCATCAAAACCTGCCATGACACCATAGATACGTCTTGTCTTGTACATACCTTTAATATCTGCTGCAGGTGTGTATTGTTCAGCATACGCTGTACCTTTTAAGTAACCTGCCATAGGTTTTTTAGTTTGACCGTTAAGCGCCTCGTCCATTTCTAAACGTTTATAATCTAGTTCTTCCATTGCTGTTTTTAGTGATAACTGATATTCCTTGACGTTTAGATCAACGGACGATAATAGTTCTTGCAACCCTCTACCTGTTACAAACGAGTTAGGGGATATAGCGTCATCGCTTACTGGATAGCTAGAACCAACACGAAGTTGTCTCTCTATCCTGTCAATCTGTGTAAACAACTGATACGGAATATTATTAGGTGGTTTAGAAACTTGTGAACCTGGGCTTAGGTAGTTGACTGATAATCTACCACGCTTATAGTTACCGCTTTCTAGTTCTCCAATAATATTGGTTTCTGTGAATACACTATCTTCCATAGCAATAATAGATAAGACGTTAATCTTTGCCATTGCTGCCATCAAACCTAGTACGTGGTCATACTGACCAGTTAATCTATCAAAGCTAAATCGCTTAGAGATAACAAACCTTGGACCTGATTTAAGTGGGTTAGGAGTATAATCTAAAATCTGTTTTGTATCTGGTAAGAATACGTAAGTACCTTCTTCGTTATAGTACTCTACTAATTCAACACCGTCAGCTAGTTGGTTATCCCAACTTCTTTGGAAACCGTCATGGTATTTAAACTTACTGTAACCTGATGGGAACTGACTACTCTCATCAACCATCACTTGTGCTTGTGGATACATCTGTTTAATAACTGCAGTAGGTACAAGTCGTATAAGTGCTAGCTCTTTAGGATCTTGGTCTGGACCATAATATCCTGGGTAACAATCATAAGGATCTCTAAGTTCTGCATGAGGATACATGATACCGTCTGGCGACATCTTCTGTCTTATTATCCATACACAAAAACCATAACCAGGTAGCCAACGTGCAGCTTGTGGCATTTGCATATCCATCTTAGAACTATCGTCTAAGCTAGAAACAATACGTTCTAGTTTTTCTGCTTTACCTTTTGCTCGTTCACTATCTGCATACTGGTCAACTTTAATGTCAGGCATACGCCCTAGTTTCTGTGCAAGATGTTCTAAACCTGAATTGATAAGGTTAGGGATTGGTAAGTCTGTGTCGTAGTTTTTAGCGTCATTACCTAGTAATGCTGCGATACCATTGCTACCGCCATTCATTATAGAACGCACTCTATCACGATACTCATAGTGTCCACTATGCTCGTGCATACCTTTTAAGTCGTCCGTCTTAATAAGTAGTTCGTCAGGTGTTAACATTTACCAAAAAACCTCATTGTGTTCGCTTTGCTTGTAATAGCTATAAGATGGAGTATAGTCACTCTCTACTTCTGATAACATGATTTTTACGTTTGTGCGTATACGTTTCATTGGAAACCAACTTGCCATAACTAAGTCAGTTTTAGTTTTTACATTACGTGAGTTAGAGGCACCTGCTTGTGAAAAGTAGAGTAACTGTTGTCTAAGTATATTTACTTTACGTTTTGTCTGTGCGTCTGCCCACGGTAAGTTCATCTTCTGTTGTTCATACATACCAACCATACTGGTTACACCAAAGGTCGGATCCCATTTATTTTTATATGTCTGATGTCCTTCTAGTCGTACACCATGTGCTGCTGCCCAGTTTCTAATCTCTCTGTCTTGTCCAATAGCACGTTGAAAACCATTCTCCTCTATTACCCAATGACTTAACCAGTATTTCTCATACCATTCTTTCATTAAATTATGTGCTTTTTGTATACCACCACCTTGGTCATTCTTGACATCAACTAGCCATACTTGTTGCGTTTTTGCATTATACGCCCAAAGCACCGCTGCTTGATACCCCGTACTTGCGGGATCTAACCCTGCAATCAATGCAGTATGCGGAGGTATATCTCCTAGTTTTCTTGATGTATCTAAACACGCGTCTACACTCTCTGCGGTAAATAAACTCATGCCGTCAGGTATAGCTTTATTAAGATAGACCATTTCAAATATATTTCTACCACCTGTTGTCTCTGCTGACGCTAACTGTTCTATTAACCACTTATGTGTACGTTTTTCTGCCCATAACATGTGTGGTGTATGGTCTAGGGTTTCGTCCTCTAGTGGTATTTCTAAATCATGCGCACGGTCTACAATGCTTTCCCATGCTTGGTTCTCTAAGAGATGATGGTAAAGATCGTCTGGGTGTTGTCTTGATCCGATGACAACCATGCCTGTGTGTTCCTCTTTACGTGACTGTAATGTTGTTGTCCACCAGTTCCTGGTGTTTTCTCTAGCACTTGGTTGGACAGTACTTCCATGATCCTCGATGTCGTCTGCAATAATAAGGTCTGCGTCTCGGGAAAGGATTTTACCTCCCTTTCCAATTGCGACAAGAGTTGGCGACTTAATACCAGAGACTGTTCTAGTTGCAACAGTAAATTGACTGGACGACCAACTTTTTCCGCTTCTATTAGCAGGTCTAAATCCGTCCCAATCTCCGTAATCCTGGATAAGTCCTTCATTGTTCTCCAAATGGTCTAATACTGCACCAACACTATTCTTTGCAATATCCTCGTTACCACCGCACCACATGATACGTATGTTGGGATTTTTAGCAATCATGTAGACACAAAAGTGTGTTAACAGATCGGTTTTCCCATGTCTAGGTGGCGACAATATCATCAACCGTTTACCGTGTTGTATACTATCTAAGATAGCACTTATCCACTT
>Ga0102963_1001036_pt1 | contig 12101 bp, 17 predicted proteins | sample SalPon2_C_H2O_MG_2_FD_84522 | JGI IMG/M metagenome (GOLD analysis project Ga0102963, IMG submission 84522) | Salt pond water microbial communities from South San Francisco under conditions of wetland restoration - Salt Pond MetaG SF2_C_H2O_MG | ecosystem: Environmental > Aquatic > Non-marine... | reverse complement strand
TTGAGAACATATAATTGGACGATGAACCCAACAGACGTGTATATCGTGGAAATGTTCATCCCAAACTTTCTATACTGGTAAATAACCCATAATAAGTTCGCAACCAATGCGATGTAGAGCATCTTTTTATCCACAATCTCGTCAACTCTCTCCTCCTGCCTCTTGACCTGGTCATACATCTGTAAAAAGCCGATACCGAAGGCTACGCTGGATATTATTTCATTCAAATCCATTTTTATTTTGTATCTGTACTATATATGGATTTATTTTTAGAAAAGTTTGCTGGAAAGATCGACAGTGACAGTCTACTCAAGACTATCGCAGAACTTCAAACCGAATATGTCGATGATGGTATCACAAAGGAAGACCTCCCCCCTATCATCACCCGTCTCATGATGGAAACCGCTAAATTTAAGAAACTCCTTGGACCTCAGAAGAAGAAACTCGTCATAGGTGTTCTCAACCACTTCATCGAACAAATCGACAAGGGTGACAAAGATAGTGAATTTGAAATCATCTTGAAAACAATGGTTCCCCCTATCATCGACGGCTTTGCTTCTATGCTTAAACTTAAGGGTCAGCTACCAAAATGTCTTCAGTGCTTCAATTAAGGATAAGATGAGTACTTTTAGTACATGAGATTTCCTTCTCTGGAGGTTATGATTCAGTACGGAATATACACAGTAAAGGAACTCACTCGTTTTTCACAGGGATTAGTCTCGAAAAATAGAATTCAGGTCCTAAGTGAGTGCGAAAAGTGTGATTTTGTGTACAAAGGTGAATCTTGTTTGAACTGTCAGGTATGAAGTACTGTACAGTGACGAGTTTCATGTCCAAGGGACCCTCTGTCCTCAGTAATAGTCATATGTGTGCAGAAAGACAGTTGATACGGAGATTATATCACGCATGTCTAAAGTCTGGATACAAGCCACACCAATTCACAACTTGGCTGCATAGAAAGCATGGACACTTGGTCGTGTTTAGACAAAACATACATGGAGACGCTATATCATTACCCTGTGTTTTGTGTAGGAAAATGATAGAGAGGTATGACATATGTTGGATGGCACACGACGGTGAAAAATGGGTTCATAGCAGAAAAACAGATAATTTACCACGTTCTATACCTACTGCTAAACAAAAAAGACTTTTAGGATTTGGGGGTGATGATAAGACCCAGAGCTGACTCAAGGTTATTATGATTTCTTTTCAATGGTTTATTCCTCTTTAGCTTTAGCGCGTTGTTGTTAGAATTAGCATTCTTTATTTCATCCATCTTTTTCGTGTTTGAAACAAAGGGTATCACGTTATCTTTGTATGGTTTTGAAACAATTTCCTTCTTTTCGACTGTATCTATCGTTTGATTTCTGCGAAACTCTTCTATCGTCATATTGCCCCCAAATACATCGAGGCTGTATCTAGAAGGGGCGGGTTTCACATGACCCGACTGGTTATACATTCGCCGTCTCATCATTATGATGTTTCCACAAATAATTCCACCCCTATTCACACCATACTTATCTAACGCATAAGACTTCATACAACTCCAAGAACAAAAATTACCTGTCGTTGTAAAAGTGTTTCGCCTGTCGTCATGTCTATAAGGTAATTGTAGGGGTGATCCATCAAATGGATGACAACACCACCAACACCACATACATGAATTTTATTTCATCTCTTTAATACCTTTTTCACTAGATCTAGATCTTCTTGTGTAATGTTTTTTTCCTTCACAATCTTGGAGATTTTTTCATTCTTTTTTAATTTTGGTTTATCATACTCATATCTCTCAGTGTATCTGTACAAAACACCTACAAGTATAAGTAAAAGGAATGCAAATATCAAACTCGTCTTCATTACTATAGATTTACATTTTTACTGCGAAAATTATCAGAAATATCAAGCAGAATAATCCAACAGCGAAGAAAGTGATCGTTTTGGGGTCCATACCCGCGATTTTACTGGCTTCATATTGCTCCCTTTCGAAAGCTCGCTGGGCGTCGTCAGATTTGAATTTGTTCTCCCACGCCATTCTCTCATTTATTCGTTTCTGTGTATTCGCAGACCTATGGGCTACAAGCTGACCGAGAAGGGTTCGTGTGGCGTCCCGATCTGCAGCCTGAGCATCCGTGAGTTCATCGCGGATTCGATCGGCTTCATCGGCGTATTCAGCCATTCTAGCCTGTCGAGCTAGCTGCCTCTCAAATTCACTTTCCTTCCACAATTCATCAGCTTGTTTGGCAGCATTGATAGCAGCATCGATAGCAGCTTGTTCTCGTAAAATCCCATCAACATCAATGTTACAAGTTTGAGTGATCTCTAGGTCTCCTATAGTTGAGAGGTCGTCGACAAACATGAGTTGATTACAAACATGCAGGTCAACATTACAAGATGGTAATCCCTCCCTAGGTCTGAACATTTTGTTGGCATCATCCAAACCAACTTGGGTGCCGGTGCATATCCCGGGTGCGAGACAGTCTGGGTTACCACCATACGCATCAGAGGTTGGACATGGTTCTTCAGATCCAAATGGGCAAAGTAGGGTCTCTACATCAGCAGCCTTTTGGATGATTTGTGCACAACCCGCCCAAGTGGGATTCTGTTTACAACGTTCCAAAAAATCTAAACCAGTTACGTTTATACAAGCACACCTGATATCTTCACGGTTTTTCGTGCAGTAGTCATATCCAAGGTCATCTACGGTTTCTTTGTTTACAAGAGCCTGAATCAATTCATAACACGTCTCACCTCTAACCCCAACGACCGCGTCTAAATTAGCTGAGTCGAAACAGAACCCATCACCACCAGCTTTTTTACCAGACTTTGTAACTGTTCCAAATAAAATCTGTTCGAGAAAATTTACCCGCTGATTCGCACTACCGATCACAGATGGAGCGAGTAACTTGTCTGATTCTCCATATTGTTGAATCAATGTGAGGATGTCATCTTTGTCAACTTTACATTTCAAACCGTAATCCGCACCCTCATCAAAGTCCTGACCGACGGATGAATCAATAATTAACTCCGATTCACCAATACCTATACACGGATGACCACCATCCTCAGTGTCAGGTTGATATCTTACACAATCTGGGTAAGGATCGTAATTTCTATCCACCTCTTCTAAGTTCCCATTTTGATCCACTTTCGTATTATAGTGCCAGTGTCTGTATTTACAGTTGCCCCCCCACATGTCACAATGTCTACCTTTCTTGTGTCGCATGACCCATTTTCCGTCTTTACCATGTTCATCACTCTCCCAATCGTGACGTCTACATGAAGAATCCCCCAACCACTTACTGTGATAGGCCTGTGAATATATATCCACTGACATTACTAAATTAAATGAGGATTTTTTTTCCTGATGTAAATATAGTGATGTTCCTGATCTTAGTGGGTATTCTCACACTGGTCGTATACCTATTTTTTAGGAAAGATTCATGCAAAACTTTTCACAGAAACCTGATACCAAAAAGTGACTGTGAAAAGATTATTGAAGTATCACAAAAATACAAATTCTTAGAGACCCCTGAAGAAGTAGATGATCTTCCCATGCAAGAAATTCCCCTGTTCGGAAAGTCAAAACCGATCAATCATGAGCTGTGGAATCTTGTTAAAGAGTATTATCTGCCACTCACATCCAAACACGGATTACACCTGAACTACGCTTTTCTCAGGCGTTACAATACTGGTGTCCGAAACGATCTCATTATGCACTTCGATAACAGTATTGACGCAGCCACTACGGTCAATATACTTTTGTCTGATGAAAAGGATTTTGAGGGCGGGGATCTATACATCTTTAATAAAAATGACACAGAGAAGATACTCAATCAGCATGGGGGTGATATGAATATCAGACAACGTGAAACATTTATTAACGACTGTTCAAATATACCTGTTCTTAATCTGAGACAGGGAGATGCTGTGCACTACAAAGGAAGTGAACTTTTACATGGCGTAACAACTGTTACAAAGGGTGAACGATACGTTCTAGGGTTTTTCTCTTCGGTTATTTCATAAATTTTTTTACAGCGCCTATCTTTCTGTCGATACTTTCGTTTTTGACATACTTCTGTAAAACACCCACCAAAATGATAATACAGAGTAACAGAAGGGGCATTTCAGCGTTCTTCATTACTTAATTTATTCAAACATTTTTTATCTCAACATGGGACTGAAGTAGAGGTCGACAATCTCCCGTGTATCTCTGAACCTGTCCTGGTTAGCATAATCAATGACAGAGTTTAAAATCTTTTTGTTCCTTTTCATAATGGGTTCTAACATCTTTTCCAATCTTTCTATTTCACTTTTAGTAAAGCCACCCTGCTTTTCTGCGTTGTCTATCAAGTTTAGAACCTGTTCCCTTGTGTGCCTTATATCCACATATGTCTCCCTCCTGACATAAAATAGCAAAACTGCGATAGCCACGATGACCACTGATAAGAGTAACATGCTTAGTATGTAACGATATTTTATTTGTCTTTGACGTTCTTATTTTCTTTCTTGACTTTCTGTAATAAAATGTATAGAGTGTTACGGTCGTTCATCAGGGCACTGTTGTAAGCTTCCTGAACAATGTTATCATCTTCTGTGAGCTGGTTGAAGGTGTTCATGATATACAGGGGTAATAAAGGTTTTTCAGAATCATTGATATGTTTCTCGAGACCATCTGAAATACCACTGTAAAATTCTATGTTTATACACCTGCTTCTATACAACTGGAACATCCAAATGGAAATTACGACTATGGCTAGAACAAAAATAACATTGTTAAGTTTCATTTACTTTAAAACAGGATTTTTTTTCTCAGTAGAAACCAAATGGGTGGAGGTGGTAGTAAGGCCACATCCGAAACTGTCATTGAAAATACTCTCGTGAACGAAAACGTTTTCAAGGCACTCAACAGTTCAAGGAATATGACGAATTCTAGTGTTTTAGTGAACCAGTTGATGGAGATATCAAATTTCAAGGCAAATAGCTGTGTGCCGTCAATCAAACAAAACGCAACTATAGATGTCAAAGTTCTCGCAGAATTTGAACAAACTGACGCAACTGACCTGAGTACGATGATAGCAAACAATCTCGATCAAGCTGTGAAAGAAAATTCAAGCTCTGAAAGTGGTTTTGGTGATGTCATGAGTGGTGGATCTGAGACAGATGCTTACACTGAAATCAAAACCAATGTAACAAATAGAATGGAGACAGAGATCACCAACGAAATGATCAATGAAATTCGGACTGAAATCGTGGCGAATCAGACATTGAGGATTGATAATGTAGTTTTTGACCCCCTCGGGTTTGGTTTTTTATACGATCTGGGATACCCACCGACTGCAGAAATGATGATAATTGCTTCACAAACCAAATGCCCCATCGACCAGGACCTGACCATCAAATTTGTCTCTGAACAGATTGGTAAAAAGGTCTCCCAGATCATCCAAGAAACTGTCCAGGAAGCTGACCTCTCAACAGATTTGGAAAAAACAACAGAGTCTAAAACCGAAGGTGCTGGTGAAGCTGTTGCAGACGCGGCTGAGGGTATCGGGGCCGCTGCGGCTGATGTCGTCGATTCAGCGGGTGACGCAGCAGCTGATGTCGTCGATTCAGCGGGTGACGCCGCGGCTGGTGTTCTCACAGCGGGGATGATACCATTCGCTGTAGGATCTGGGGCGTCTGTGATAATCATGATGATGATGATGATGATGATGTCGAAGAAGGGTGGTGGTATGGACCCAGCTATGATAGCTTTGCTGGCTCGTAAGTAATTAGAATCCGTTTGTGATAATTCCATCGACATTATATTTATACATGTATTCAAGCTCTTTGTCTTCTTTATGTGTATAAGTATACACCTGTATGTTTTTCCTCTTACAATACGAGATCAGAGTGTGATCCAAGCACGTCCAATGCACGATGAGAACGTTTAGCCCAGATGTTACCCGGTCGTATTCAGTCTCATGGAACACGGTCTCGAACGTCGATCCTCTGTTCAGGGAGGGTGGTAAATTGTACACGATCTTCCTGTTGAAACTGCAAAAGTAGACATCATCCTTTTTCCTGTACTCGAAAAAGTCAATCAGTTTTTGAACAACCCGTAAATCTGAACCTTTAATGTCCAAGATGACTAAAGTATCTTCAATTTCGGGGATTTTGTCATAGACGTCTTGAAGTGTGATGATCTCACGTGTCCGTATTTCATCTATGGTCAAATTTGAGATGAATTCATCATCATCGTACACATCATGAAAGAGGACCAACTCACCAGTTAAACACAACTGGACATCAATCTCAACCCCGTCGTACCCCCTATTGATGGCGCCTTGTATAGACTCGATCGTGTTATCCCTGAACATATTCGAGTAACCTCTATGAGCTATACACTTCATCCTAGTTTAAAGAAATATTTCTTCTTTATACTAATGATACTCAGTATTGATGTGGGTATAAGGAATCTCGCGATGTGTCTACTGAATGACAAAAAACAAAACCGGGTCGAACACTGGGATGTCGATGGCATACCACCTGAGCATAAGAATGGTATCTACGTCTCTTTGAGAGACCACTTAGACGCTCGACCATGGGTTCTGACAGCGGATACGATTCTCATAGAGAAACAACCCGATCGTAACAAGAAGATGATATCTGTCATGCATTTCCTTCACGCCTATTTCATCATCAGATGTCCAAAAGCGGAAACAATCCTGTATGACGCTCGTCACAAGATTCCAGATGTGGCAGGCCCGGGTAAGGCTCAATATAATAAAAGGAAAAAGGTTTCCATACAGAGATGTGAAGAGTTCATCAGAGATGGACCAATCAACACAGATTGGTTGGAAGTTTTCCAAAAGTCCAAGAAAAAGGATGACCTCGCAGACACTGTGATGCAAGCACTCAGCTTCGTGAACAGGATTGAGGTGCTCCCTAAATCTAAAAAGAAAACAACAAAACTCATAGCTCGTCGTCCCAACGAAAATCAGAAGAGAACGAAATACTCAAAGTCAAATCTCGCCTGGATATACCTGAACAAACCCGAGTGTGAGTGTTTGGAGAATAACAAACGTTTCATGAAGGATCTGAAGAGATATTTTACAAATCTTGGTGACCTGATTAAAGAAATAAACGGATAGATATGTACAATGAAGAAAGTTTTGGATCATGGATTTGTTGAGCTCGTGGATCACATGCCTCGAGAGAATCTCGATAAGGCTATCGTCGATGGAGCTCGCGTGAGTTACCAGACGGGGACAAAGACGACAAGGGGTGACAGAGGTCTCATCCGGTATCTCGTTCGTAACTGGCATACGTCCCCACTCGAATTGGTGGTTTTCAAATTTAGGATCAAAGCACCACTGTATATCGCGAGACAATGGCTTCGGCACAGGACCGCATCCGTGAATGAAATGTCTGCGCGTTACTCCATCGTTGATGAAGAATATTACGAACCGGAGATCCTACGTGGACAATCCGCGGTGAACCACCAGGGTTCTGAAGGGACTGTCGACATAGGTGAAGAATTGAAGGAGGTGTTGTCGTCTCAGTACAAGGATGCCTTCAAGCTTTACGAACAGCTTCTCGAAAAGGGGGTATGCAGGGAGCAGGCTCGAGGTGTTTTACCACAATCCACGTATACTTCTTTTGTGTGGAAGATGGATCTTCACAACTTGATGCATTTCTTGCAGTTGAGAATGGATCACCACGCACAGAAAGAAATTCAAGAGTATGCAACAGCTATATACGACCTGATCCAACCTCTCGTCCCTCTGACGATGGAGGCATTCATGGACTTTAGAGTCAACTCTATGCAGCTCACAGGTCCCGAGATTGAAGCTTTAAACACTGGTAAACTTATTGATTCACCAGGGGAACGTAGAGAATTTGAGGAAAAATTAAAAAGGTTAAAAATTAAATGTCCCTAGAGTACAATAAACAAAATGTTCGCTATTACGACATCCCCCACTTGGTTCACAAAGACTGATGATTTCAAGAAGGTTGGTAAGAAAATTCAGAAGCAGAGAAGCTCCGAGGTTGATCGAATCAAGGATAAGATTGGTGACATCGCTCGTGACGAACAGCGACGTGTCAAGGAAATCTTCAAGGAGCATCAGGATATTTTCAAGAAAACTAAGACTAAGACTAAAACCAAAGCCAAACCTAAATCGATCGATCTTTACGAAAAGTGATCCACATGGCAAAAGCAACTAACATCGCCGCTATCGGTGTATCATTAAACCTCTCAGCTAAGAGGGCGCAAATCACGCTATACTGAACGACTCGTATTTCCTGTCGCGTTTTGACCATCGACCTTCTCATCGATGCTCTCGACCTCTCAAGGCCGAGAACAGTCGAGCTTATCTTCCCAATTTTAGATGGAATCTCCGTTGTTCTCGTGATAATCTCACTTATGTCGATAGAGTCGATGAATTGTTGTTGGATCATCGGTTCGAGGTATGTGAAATAGTTGAAGTCTGGATCCAGTTGGAGACAAATTCCTTCAATCAGTGAAAATGACTTTGCTAGATAGACAAAACTGGTAGGAACGACAAAGGGTTTCTCCATGGCGAGTTCAACAGCGAGGTCGTCTTTCATGATAGCTCCTCCATCGAGAGTTTGGAGGTATCCAAGGATATTCTCAAAAAAGAGTTCAATATCAGAAACATCCGAGGAGGTTGGTACAATGACACCCAATCTAATTAGGATGTCCACGATGCCCTTCGTGTCTCGGTTGATGATACAAACGAACAGGTCACTGAACCCGAGCTGAAGTTCCTCACTCAGCTTAATTAACAGTCCAAAGTCGTAGAATACCAGTTTCCCATCTTTAGAGACACCCAAGTTACCCGGGTGGGGATCAGCGTGAAAAAGACCACTTTCCATGGTTTGAATTACATACGAATTTACAAGCGCTTCACATACTTTCTTCTTATTGATCTTCTTGTCTTTGATCTCAGTTATCTTATCTGTTGGTACATATTCCATCACAATCATTTCATCGGTGCAATACCTCTTATACACACGGGGTATCTTGATCCAATCAACATTTCTCAGGGACTTCCTAAATTTAATAGCGTTATCAACCTCCTGTCGGTAGTCGGCTTCTCCTAGGAGATATTGTATCGAATCGTTGAGAACAAAGTCTGAGCTGTTCCCTGTGTCAACACCTATCATTTGGAAAAACTTTAAGATTTTCCTGACCGTGTTCGTGTCAGATTCCATAGTCTCGTAGATGCCGGGTCTTTTTAATTTTACAACAACATGTTTACCATTTTTTAGCACAGCTTTATGAACTTGACCAATACTGGCAGATTTGAAAGGAGTCTCTTCAAAATGTTTAAAAATGTCCATGTTCAAACCATCTTTGACTAGATTATAGTCAAATGGTGGAACGTTATCTTGAAGAGATTCAAGTTCTCGTGTAAACTCTGGTGGATACAAGTCACCACGGGTGGAAGCTATTTGTCCTAATTTTACAAATGTTGGTCCAAGTTCGAGTAGTTCCTGTTTGGTCCACCTCCCAAGTTCCGCCTTGTCATCTGAAAAGCGTTCCTTCCATACATATTTGGTGGCAAACTTCCATGTTTTCAACTTCTGCTTCGAAGATAACTTTGGTGGTGGCGGTTTACCTACTGGAGCTTGGTTAAGTATACACAACATATTCCTACTTTAGGTCTATACTTTTTTCTATAAGTATAATATAACAATATGACAACAGGGGTTAAAAACCTTTTTAGTCCAGTAACAAAACCAGCTGAAGTTTTTATCAAAACACAACCACTCATCCTTTCCCTCATCATCTTGTATCAAGGATTGTTCGCCCCTAATGCCATTAAGATCCCTGAGAGACTCGGGAAACTTTTCGACAACAAGGCATTTCGCCTCGCTTCCCTGATGGCGATAGCCTTCAGTGCGACTGGTGATATCGAGTATGCCCTCCTATCGACGGTTATATTCCTGGTCATCATGTATCTACTCAAGACCCCTGAGGAACGTCAGAGAACCGGATTCATTTAATTTGTGAGTTATATATAGAATGAAGATTCATATTGTCGGTGCTGGACCCACTGGCCTCTCACTGGCTTGGGAGATCATGAGATCGGGTGATCATGACGTCACCGTATATGAACGAAAAACGTCAGGTGGGGGTTCTTGGTGGGAGCCTGATTTAGAAACCAGAGATCTCCACGCTCACAGAGCCCTTTTCGACAGGGGTTTCATAAACACACAATCATTCCTGAAAGAGATGGATCTCGAATGGAATGATTTGTTTGAAAGGGTTGAACCGGATTTTTACCAGTTCCTTGTGAAGAATTTTGAACCGAAAGATTACATCACCCTAATTGATTTATTTTTCAGGGCGACAGTTCAACCAGTGAAATACAAGACAATATCACTGAAAGAAGCGCTCGACACGAAACTTTCCGAAGCTGGTAAAAAAATCATGGAACACTTACCAATCAACATCGATGGTGTCACGTGGGGTCATATGTCAGTTTTTGAATTCGTCAAGACTGTAGATCATCTAGTCTTTTCAAATATGTACACTCAAAAAGTTTCGGGTAAGGTGATGAATGATGCCATTGAGGAAAAACTTTTACAGATTGGTGTCAACTTTGTTTTTGGGGTGGAACTCACAAATGTGAGATATATGGATGACGGATACGAAGCCACATTCAGTGACAATACCACCATAGGCGATGGAATGTTGTTTTTATGTATAGACAACAGCCCAGCCCTCAAACTCATCGGTGACAACTGGGGATCGGACGCGGAGAAGAAAATACGAAGTGCGACATACGGATCTATATGTGTTCTTCTCGACTATGACGAATACGTGCACGCAGGTGAAGAGTTTGAAACACTCGTCAGCACTCAGTGGAACATCCTCGTCTCAAACTTACCAGGTTCAAACACGGTGTCATGTGTTTTGTGCGATCTATCCAAGGAAATCTTAGCCAGCGAACCTGATGTCATCAAGAGAGAAGTGATACATCAGTTGGGTTTACCTCCACCAAAAGACATCAGGATTGGATGGGGTAGTGAGTGGAACGGTGAGAAGTGGGAATTTTCACAATCTTCGGGTGTTTTGGGTTTACATGGACAGGTCCCTTTTATGGGGAAATGTCCAAATGTTGTCCTCTGTGGAATGATGTCACCCAGGAATACACCCTTTTCTAGTATCGAAGCTGCCATCGAAGTGTCCAGAACTGTCAGTCATGAATATTTCGGAACTCGTCAGCCATTGAAACCATTAGTTCTTTCCCAGGTGTTGACTATTTCATTTGTTTTACTTATAGTTTTAATTCTAATCTATCGTAACAAGAATCTATGAAGTTCTTGGCTCGAGTATATGAACCCATGTATGATTTCAATAATAAGAAATATTTAAGGGTAACAGTCCCCGTGAATGTTTGTCAAATTATTGAAAAAATGCACACGTCAAAGAGACATCTCGTCTTGAATAAAAATGTCGACGACCCCCTCGATGGTACCGTCCTCAAAATTAAGATACCGTTCCGTTATAGGAGAGTAATGTGTAACGTCGAGGGACGTCCAATTCAATCTCTAATAAAGGGAGACGCTATAGAAGTTGATGTAGAATTTAAGGGAGTTTGGAATGTTGAAAATTATTCAGGCTTCTCCTGGGTGCTCTCCTCTTCGATCTTCTCGAGCTCTTCGTCCTTGACCTGAGAGGGATCCTTGGGAAGGTCAATAGTCTCGAGACCACCCTTCTTCAGGTCCCTAAAGGTCTGGAGCATACCCTGAAGCCTGAATACCTCTTGTGTCATTTGCTCGATGGTTAGGGAAATCTTCTTAATGTTTTCGTCAATGTTTACGACCGGCATATAGTCAATTAAAGTTTCAAGTCTTTAAATAAGTAAATATGGGATCCCTGACCAGGAGTGGATACATTATTAAGTCAGGTGAAGTTGACTTGGGTAATTTTAAAAAGGAACTTACTGTAAGACCTATCGTAAATGGGGACTTTGGATTTCCTCCACCACCTTTCAAAGTTTTCAGAACAACTAAGAATGGAATCTGCGTTCCAAGATTCTACGGAACTGATAAACTGGGGGCACCAAAGAACGACACACGACCAGAGC
>Ga0102963_1001030_pt1 | contig 12169 bp, 7 predicted proteins | sample SalPon2_C_H2O_MG_2_FD_84522 | JGI IMG/M metagenome (GOLD analysis project Ga0102963, IMG submission 84522) | Salt pond water microbial communities from South San Francisco under conditions of wetland restoration - Salt Pond MetaG SF2_C_H2O_MG | ecosystem: Environmental > Aquatic > Non-marine... | reverse complement strand
ATTTTTTCAACGAAGTCGCGTGTTCTTTCTGGTAACACAACTGGATCTTTAGTACCTTGAATTAAAAACATTGGTGGGTGATTTGAACCAATATAACCAATTGGCCACCATTCTTTCTTTGCCATTGGAACATCACGTCCAAGTTCTGTTGGTGGTGAACCAGCACCAGCTACAGTTACTTTACTTGAATATTCGTCCCAGCCACCATCGCCTTCTAACCCATCAGATTTAACGGTCATTGCAAGCATCATTGATAAATGTGCTCCTGCAGAATGACCATAGCTTCCTATACGGTTTGGATCAACATTAAGCTCCTCTGCATGTGAACGGAGCCATCTTACGGCACATTTCACATCTTCTATACAGGCAGGAAATTCTGCTTCATCAGTCAATCTATAGTCAACATTAATAGTCAAATAGCCTTTTTGCGCATAGGCAACCATCATTTTCTGATAAACATCAACCGATTTTGAACCAAAACGCCATCCACCTCCATGCACAATTACTAGCGCAGGGCGTAATTCACCTCCGAAATTAACTGGCATTGCCAAATCCAGTTTCCAACTATCGCTATCCCCTTCACGGTATGGAATATTCTTTGTAACTGTGATGGTTTTAAATTCGGAGGTGAAATATTCATCTTCATTTATATTCGATCCCTTTTCTTTTTTATGAGTACAAGCCATTATTGACCCTGCCAAGAGAATCACAACTCCTATTAGTCGATATATTTTTATCATAATTTAATTATGAGATTAAAAGTTTTAAAACAACATTTGCTTTATTTAATTTCAATTGCATTAACCGGGTGTTTGTATTTCACTTTGAACTAGATATCCTGATTTATATACTATTAATAAAGGTCTGGAAATCCTACTTCTTGAATCAAAAGCTTCTGTGTATTCAATATACTAGTCAGAAAAAAGTTTAACGACCATTAAACCAAAACATTACACATATGACTATTATGACTACAATAAGTGAAATAAATATATCAATCCAATTATAAGCGCTTTTTGATACTTCTTTTTCTTGTTCAGAAATTGTTTGAAAAGTTAAGTTTCTAATCTTTGATTCTAAAGGAGGGGAAGAAATTAAACTAACTACAATAATTAACAAGACACAAAATAGAAAAAACCAAGCTCCAAATGTGAGATAATTAATTGTTCCTATTGTATGTAGAAAGCTACCAGGAGTTAAAGAATCACTTAAAATTTCTAAGAAAATTCTAGAAAAACCTATAACTAATCCTGTAATTAAAGTAATAAAAGCCCCTTGAGCATTGATTCTTTTATGAAAAATTCCCATAATAAAAACGGCTGCTATTGGTGGAGCAATATAAGTTTGAACTGATTGCAAATACTCGTAAAGGACACCTGATATATTGGACATTATTGGAATCCAAATAATACCGATAATTACTACTACAATTGTAGCGATTTGACCTGTCCTTACTAATTTATTTTCGGGTGAGTTTGGTTTTAATTTTTTGTAAATATCTATGGTAAAAAGCGTTGATACTGAATTAAAAACAGATGCTAAGGAACTCATCAAAGCTGCTAAAAGTCCTGCAGCAACAAGTCCTCTCAAACCAGCAGGTAACAAGTTACTCATTAACACAGGAAAAGCCTCATCAGGAGTATTCCAATTAAGCTCCCCTCTCATCTTCAAGGTCAATGCTATTATACCCGGAATCAAAAATAAAAATACTGGCAATAACTTCATCAGAGCACCAAAAATTGTACCTCTACGGCCTTCTTTTATATTTTTTGCTGTAAGGGTTCTTTGAACAATATATTGATCTGTACACCAGTACCAAATACCAACTATAGTACTAGAAATAAATAACGTTGGCCAAGGAAAATCTGGATCTGAAGCAGGTCTCCACATATTCAAGTATTCAGGACCAACCGTTGCTTTCATAGACTCCCAGCCCCCTACCTGATCAAGACCGATAAAAGTTAGAGCAGCGGCGCCAATAATTAACACAATAGCTTGGAGTGTTTCAGTATACACAACAGCTCTCATCCCTCCTAAAATGGTGTAAAGTCCTGTAAGGAGAACTGTAGCAATAGCGCCAGTCCAAAAATCAATACCCAATAATGCAGATACAACAACTCCACCAGCATAAATTGTTACTGAAATTTTGGTCAATACATATGCGGCAATTGAAAAAATAGACAATATCCACCTTGAGCGCGCATCAAATCTTTTTTCTAAAAATTCGGGCATTGTAAAAACACCAGCTCTCTGGTAAAAGGGTAGAAAAACCCAACCTAAAATTAAGACTACCCAAGCCTGAATTTCATATATAAGCATCGGTAATTTATTACTAGCACCAGCACCTGCTAAACCTACTACATGTTCAGAGCCAATATTTGAAGCAAAAATTGATGCCCCAACAACAAACCACCCAACGTTTTTTCCAGCAAGAAAATAATCTTCAGTGTTATTTTCTTTTTTCTTTATTACCCAAATTGCTATTCCTAATAATATTGCAAAATATATTGATATGGCAATCCAATCTAGTGTTTCTAATGTTTGCATTTATAAAAATCTACGTTAGTGAATTATTTTGTTGAGAATTTGAAAATTGTTTTTGATTCATATACATCCTCAGGATTTAAAAAAACAGATGGGAAGTTTTTTTGATTTGGTGAATTAGGAAAATGTTGAGTCTCTAAACACAAACCTGACCTAAATCCATAAAAATCATCTGAAGACTTTTTAGGATGTGAACCATTCAAAAAGTTTCCAGAATAAAACTGAATTGCAGGTTCATTTGTTTTAATCTCTAAAACTATTCCACTAGAAAATTCAGATAATATCGCAGCTGTTTTCATATTCATTTCTTTATCATTAAGTACCCAACAATGGTCATAACCTAATCCAATATCCAATTGATCATTTTTTAAATTAATATCTTGACCTATGGCCTTTGTCTTTGTAAAATCAAATGGAGTATCTATTACATTTATTATTTCTCCGGTAGGAATAAGAGTCTCATCTACAGGTAAATAACTGTCAGCATTAATAAATAATTCATGATCTAAAATACTTTCATCTGATGATAAGTTAAAATATGTGTGCTGTGTTAAATTTATAATCGTAGCCTTATCTGTTGTTGCTTTATATTCTATTTCAATTGAATTTTCTTGAGTTAATATGTAGGTTACTTCAACAAAGAGATTTCCTGGATACCCTTCTTCCATATCAGGGCTTAAATAGGTTAATTTTAACTTTGAATTACCATCCACAATCTCACTGTCTCCAGTCCAAACTACTTTGTCAAATCCTTTTTCACCACCATGCAAATGGTTTTTACCATCATTTTTAGCTAAAAAATATTCTTCATCTCCAATTTTAAAATTTCCATTAGAAATTCTATTTCCAAAACGACCAATTAAGGCTCCAAAATAGGGGTTGTTTGATTCATAATCTTCTATATTATCGTATCCCAAAACAACATCTTCAAATTGACCATTTGAATTGGGAACTTCAACAGAAGTTATGATACCACCGTATGTTATAATCTGTACACGCATACCTCTTGAATTTGTCAATGTATACCTGTCTATAACTGTTCCGTTTTCCAAAACTCCAAACGTATCTTTTTCAATAATTGCTTTTTTAGATTCAGGACTTTTACAAGAAATAAATGATGTCATAAATAATAATAAGGCTAATTTTTTCATATTAAATCACTAGTTGTGTTTGCTAATATTTTTCAAAATGACTCTCATTTGCAGCCATTTCATGTTTAAAGGATCTTATATTAGTATTGTCGTCAATTACCAACAACTCAACATTAGTCATTTCTGCTAAATCCTCTATTACACTTGTTTCAAGTGCCTTTGTAAAAACAGTATGATGAGCTCCTCCAGCTAATATCCATGCAGAAGCAGCTACCTCTAAATTTGGCTTACAATCCCATAAAACTCTAGCAACTGGTAATTTGGGCAATTCATTTTCAATATTTATTACATTAACTTCATTTAAAATAAATCTAAATCGGTTACCAATATCAACAAGCGTCAGGTTTAAACCATTACCTCCTTTTACATCAAAAACTAGACGAACTGGGTCTTCTTTTCCTCCAATTCCTAAAGGATGTATTTCACATCTTGGTTTATCATTCGAAATCGATGGACAAATTTCAAGCATATGAGATCCAAGGACTAATGATTTATCTTTTCCGAAATGATAAGTATAATCCTCCATGAAAGAAGTTCCTTCTTCTAACCCAACTGACATTACTTTAAGAATTCTAGTTAAAGCTGCTGTCTTCCAATCACCCTCTCCTCCAAAGCCATAACCGTCTGCCATTAACCTTTGAGTTGCAATTCCTGGAAGTTGTTTTAAATCACCTAAGTTTTCAAACGTGTCAGTAAATGCTTTAAAACCTCCATTATCTAAAAATTTACGCAAACCAAGTTCAATTTCTGCTGCGTCATATAAAGATTGACGCATAGAACCACCTTTTATTAACTCACTACTTAGATCGTACTCTTTTTCATATATTGACACTAGATCTTGTACTTCTCTATTATCTAATTTTTTGATTTCATTAGTAATATCTGAGGAATCAAATCCATTAACAGAAAACCCAAATTGAATTTGAGCTTCCACTTTGTCACCATCAGTAACGGAAACTTCTCTCATGTTATCTCCAAACCGACATACCTTTAAATTTTGCATTTCGTTGTAACCAATTGCAGCTCTAACCCAAGATCCAATTGAAGATAAGACATCTATATTTTGCCAATGACCTACAACAACTTTCCTCTTAATTCTTAATCTTGTCATTATATGGCCAAATTCTCTATCGCCATGGGCTGACTGATTTAAATTCATGAAATCCATATCAATTGAAGACCAAGGGATTTCATCATTAAACTGAGTATGTAAGTGTAATAACGGTACTTGCAGCTTTTTTAAACCTTTAATCCACATTTTTGCAGGAGAAAAAGTATGCATCCAAGCTATTACTCCAATACAATTAATATCTGATGATGCCTCAATACAAATCTTAGTGATTTCGTCTGGTGTTTTTAAAATCGGCTTATGTATGACTTCTAAGGGCACCAATCCAGATTTATTAATACCATCAACAACAAAAACAGAATTTTTTGTGACTTGATCAAGAGTTTGTTCACCATATAAATCTTGGGTTCCTGTAAGAAACCAAACTTTCTTTTTAAATATTTCTTTCATAAAATTAATTATTGACCATAGTATGAATCTTTACCATGCTTTCGTTCGTAATGTTTATTTATTAAGGATTTCTTTAATCTTTTTACTTCTGGATTAATTTGTTCTGTTAGAAAAGCCATATGAGCTATTTCTTCTAATACTCTTGAATTATATACCGCCTTAGATGCGTCGCTACCCCAACAAAAAGGACCATGATTTCCTATAAGAATCATTTCAACCTCTTTAGGGTTTAATCCCTTTTGTGCAAAACAATCTAATATTTGCACACCTGTATTATGTTCATAATTACCTTCAATTAAATCATCTTGCATTGGAGAAGCACAAGGAATGTCATCAGTCAAATGGTCTGCATGAGTTGTTCCGTAAATTGGTATATCTCTTTGAGCTTGTGACCAAGAAACAGAGTATAGCGCATGTGTATGTGCTATTCCACCTATAAAGTCCCAATTTTTATATAGATATGCATGTGTTTTTGTATCTGAAGAGGGCCTGTTCTTTCCCTCTATGACAGTGTTATCAAAATCAACTATAACTATATCCTCCACTGTAAGTTCCTCATAAGGAACACCAGATGGTTTAATTGCAAAAACTTTATTTTCACGATCCACAGCACTTACATTACCAAATGTATACACTACAAGTCCCAACGCATTTAGCTCCATATTTGCTAAATAACACTCTTTTTTAATTGATAAATATTTTGATGACATAGGTTAAGAGTTTAAGTTATCAGTTATATTTTCTATACTAATTCCCAATTGCTTATACTTTTTCATTAATTTTTCCATTACCTCAACCATATGAGCTTGTGGGTAATATTCTGCTACAAATGACGAACCAAGGACATTAGTTGCTTCTGAAAATGAATTATAAATACCAGATGCAACTGATGCATAAATTGCGGATCCTAAAGCTGGAGTTTGCTCAGATTTAACCACGCGCACAGGTATATTAAGTGTATTTGCAAGAGTTTGCATAATAAAACTGGACTTTTTGGCAACACCTCCAATTCCGACTACCTGATTAATTTCAACACCTTCTTTAATAAATCGATCTACTATAGCCTTAGATCCAAAACATATTGAATAAACAAGTGCTAAATAAATATGCGGAGCAGTTGTACCTAAATTTAAATTTGCCAAAGCTCCCTTTAAATTTTGATTTGCATCTGGAGTTCTTCTCCCATTAATCCAGTCTAAAGCAATTGGAATTGATACCTCTAAAGGAATTTGTTCTGCTTCAGATGTTAGATTGTTTATAATTTTTTCATCAAACTCTGCTAATAGCTGACTTTTTTGATCTTCATTAATCACGGATGACTCTGAAAGAACCGACAAAAAAGGCCATTTTAAAATACTTTTATACCATGCTAAAAAATCTCCAAATGCTGATTGACCTGCTTCTAAACCAATCATACCAGGTATAACAGAACCGTCAACTTGTCCACAAATTCCATTAACAGTTTTAAAATTATAAGATTTATCATCTGACACTATTATGTCACATGTTGAAGTTCCCATAACACGAACTAAAGATTTTTTTTCAATTCTTGCTCCTACTGCCCCTGCATGAGCATCAAATGTTCCTACACTAACTATGGTGTCTTTTGATAGTCCAAGTTTTTTAGACCATTCTATGGAAAGTGTACCTGCTATTTCATCTGATGTATATGTGTTTTCATAAAGGTTAGCCCGTAAATTAGCCAAATAAGGGTCTAACTTAAAGAGGAAATCTTCAGATGGCAATCCTCCCCAATCAGAATGCCACATAGCTTTATGACCCGCTGCGCACCGAGAACGCTTAAACGATTTTAAATTTTTGTCTTTAATTAAAAGATAGGTCATATAGTCACAGTGTTCCATCCAAGTATATGCATTCTCTGCAACTGAACTATCATTTCTTACTATATGCAGTATTTTTGCCCAAAACCATTCAGAAGAATAAACACCTCCCTCATATTTTAGATAGTTTTCGCCTCCCCATTTTCTTACTAAGTCATTAATTTCATTCGCTTCAGAAATTGCAGTATGATCTTTCCAAAGTATCATCATTGCGTTAGGATTATTTTCAAATCCTTTTTTAAAAACTAATGCTTCACCATCACTTGCGATGGGTATTGGAGAAGAACCTGTTGTATCTATAGTTATACCTTTAACATCCTTTTTATCGACTCCTGAAGATTTTAAGATATTTTTAATTGTGTACTCAAGGCCCTCTATATGATCTAATGGGTGTTGTCTAAATTGGTTTTCAACAGGTTTACAAAATTGCAAAGTCTTCCATCTTCTATAGTAGTATACAGAAGTAGCTTCCTCATTACCATTATATGCATTTAATAAAACTGCTCTAACTGAATCTGAACCATAGTCTAACCCAATTACATATGCTTTTTCACTCATTATTAATTTTTTATACTCTTTTATTTAATTTGAAAGACCAAAACATTAAAAGAATTTGGTTTTATGCTTATTGATTTACTAATATTAGACAATATAATATTTGAAACTACTGGAGTTATCTCATTAGGTGAATCAATTGAATTTTCAGCATCAATATTTTGATGTGATAATTCTATGAAATTCAATTCATTATTAACTGAACCTCCATTAAATGATAAATTCAATTCATTTATTTTCCCAGAAGTATTAGCAACTTTAATTATTAGTTTAGATTTAATAGAGTCTTTTACAGCAGAAATAAATAATCCATTTTGACCAGTAGCTTTGCTCCCATTGAGCTTTACATCAATCACTTCGGTTCCTGAATATTCTGCATATAATTTTTGAACATAATAACTTGGTGTACCATATGAACTTAGATTATCAAACCAAATCAAATCTGTTTTCCATTGCCAAGCTTCAGTATGTGCCATCAGTGGAGCATAAGAGGTCATTCTAACTACATCTGCATTTCTCTCCATACCTGTCATAAATGCTGCTTCTGATAAAGCACATTCCCAATTATTTTTATTTTTAGGACTAGCAATTTGATCCGATTGAGCGGCATATTCACCAGCGAAAACTTTTGGACCATTCCGATCATATGAGTCATATCTATTTGCATTTTTTTTAAACCAATCGGGAGACTTATAAAAATGTTCATCTACAATTTCTACGTTAAGCTTCTTCAGTTCTTCCCATCCGTATTCAAAAAAATCTCCTTCTGGAAATGGACCGGAACCAGATATAATAATTATGTCAGGATATTTTTCTTTAATAGCCTTATCAAAAATTTTATAACGCTTAATATATTCAGGACCCCACTGCTCGTTTCCTATTCCAATATATTTCATATTAAATGGCTCTGGGTGACCCATTTCAGCTCTAAGCTTACCCCAATGTGTTGTTATACCTCCGTTGGCAAATTCAATTAAATCTAACGCATCTTGTATATAAGGCCCCATATCATCCATTGGAACTAATTCGCCGGTATTAAATTGACAAGCCATTCCACAACCCAGTATAGGCAACGGCTCAGCATTCAAATCTTCTGAAAGCAAAAAATATTCAAAAAAGCCTAAGCCAAAGCTTTGATAATAGTCTGGAGTATTCCTGTGTGAAAATTCAGTATTCCATCGGTTAACTATTAATTCTCGATTCTCAATTGGACCGATTGTTTTTTTCCATTGGTAACGACGATCTAAAGTTCGTCCTTCAACTATACAACCTCCAGGGAATCTAATAAAACCAGGGTTCAAATCTTCAATCAGCTTGACAAGATCTTTACGAAGTCCATTTTTCCTTCCTTTCCAAGTATCACTGGGAAAAAGAGAAATCATGTCTATATCTAAACTACCTTCACCTTCAAACTTTAACTTTAATTTTGCTTTGGGATTTGTTTGATTAACTTTAATGATTGTTTCATAAATTCTCCAACTACCTTCTATTAAATCAATAGTTGAAGTGCCTATAATTTTTTCATCAGCGTATAACTCAAGAGTGATTTTATTAATTCCTTTAGTATTTGCAGCCAATATTGAAAAATTATATGCGATATCTTTTTTAACACCAATTCCTCGGAACCCTTCATTAATCAACTCATAATTTTCTGAGTTATTAACTTTAACATTCAAATATCTTTTATTAGAATTATGGCCTTTATATCTCATGACTGTACCAATTCCTGAATCTTCATTGTATGAATGTCTGTCAGAGTTAGGTTCAAACCAACCCATTTTAGGGAGAGTGAATTCAAATGATCTATTTTTTATCAATTCTGCATATAACCCACCATCGGCAGAAAAATTAATATCCTCAAAAAAAACTCCATACATTGTTGAAGAAATATCACTCGTTGTTTTGGATATATCTATTTCAACAGAATTTTGTGCAACTAAATTTTGAAAGAAAAAAAAAGTAGCTAGGAAAAATATTTTATTTAAACTCATAACTTAATTTTTAATTAGTTTTTTACCCCAAACAGCATAGCCATTAGAAGGATTTAAGCCGCTAAAAAGTAGAGTACTCTCAATATCATTCTCCCAATCTCTACCTCTAAATATTAATAGCTCATATGAAATAGAATCGTAAAATATTTTTAATATCCCATCTTCATATTCCCATGTATCGTCATTGCTATTATTAATAGTTCCATTTTCATTTAATTCTATTAAAATACTTTCTTGAAAATCAGGAGATATTTGCTCCTCTGCATATCCAGGAACAACATTATACTCAAAATCAATAAACTCATATGAACCTGCTATTTCAGAATTTTGAACCTCCTCATTGCTAACACCAGCATATCGCTGTGGAGAAGCAATAGGCCACCCATCTGGTGTCCAATACAATTTTCTGACATGCATATTCATGAAATACTTATCTACCCCTGGTCTACCTTGATGTGCTATATAATAGTTCCCATTCTCATCTTCAAAAGCAGAATTATGGGCTACTCCTTGCCATCCAGAATGATTATCAAAGCGATATGGCGCAACAATCATAGGAACGTTATCTTCCATTTCGTTGAGATCATTTCCAAAATAATCAAGAAAAGGTCCTGACGGATTTCTGCTCCTGCCAACTCTTATATTATACTTAGTTTCTAACCAATCATATGAAATGAATAAATAATAATAACCTAAAGTCTTATTGTAAATAATTTCTGGAGCCTCAATATTTCCATTTATAAACCCATTTGTAAGCCCTCTATGCGCAATTCTTTTTCCTCTGTTATTTGAATTAGCATTTAGACCGTTATCTGGATTTAATTCGAAAAAATGCATGCCGTCCCAAGATGAACCATAAAACATATATTGACTTCCATCAGAAGTCTTTAGTACAGTTGGGTCTATACCATTAGTTTGAGCTGAATTTGTTTGATCTGTGCCAACTACAATATTTCGCTCAGTCCATGGACCTTCTGGCGAAGAAGCAACTGCTAATCCAATTACACTCACTCTTCCAACATTAGAAGCTAATGAATAGTACAGTCTATATTCATCATTATGCTTGAACACGTATGGAGCCCATAATGAATTATTAGGAATTGCCCCTTTAGACTCTATATAAGCAGATCCTTTTTCTGGAATTGAATTAAATACCCATCCAACAAAATCCCATTTTATTAAATCTTTTGATTTTCTTATTTGAAGACCTGGTCTAACAGAAGTGCCATAAGCAACATCTGTACTGTATGAGTAATATGTATCACCATCTTTAAAAATTGAGGGGTCGTGAACGTTATGAGGTCCCCAATTTTTAAAGTTTTCAAATGGTGCGATTTCAGAATATGAATCTTTAATCGATCCTATATTAAAATCATCATTCTCAGTAGAATCCTGCTCCAGCTCTTTTGAGTTTTTCTCTAAATATGATTCTAAATCATCAACTGAACCATAAGAAGAATCTTTTGAGCAGCCAGAGACTACAAAAAACATTATTAAAGCTAATCCTTTTTTTAACATGCAATTATTTTTATTCAGCAGACAACACAATTACAGAGAAAGGAGGCGCATCAAATTCTAACTTATTATTTATAATTTTAACTTTTTTATAATCACTTACTCTAATGTTATTTGGCTTATCAAAATCATTATGATCTTGAAGTGAGTGAGAAGTCAATATTTTCCCTTCCACCTTTGACAAGTCAAAACCTTCTAGATTTATAACAATTTTATGAGACTTAGAGGAATCAATATTTGCTATTGAAAAATTTATAATATCATTTTTTTCAGATACAGAAATTGATATTGCATCTAATGACTTATCATCCAAGTTATATTTAGGAGAGATAAAGTCCACAGGGATTAATTTTGCATCCTGGTGTACTTTGTACATGTGCAAAACATGATATGTTGGTGTCCGAATTATTTTTTCATCTTTTGTTAAAATAACTGCTTGCAAAACATTTACTGTTTGTGCTAGGTTTGCCATTTTCACTCTCTCTGCATGATTGTTAAAAATATTTAATGTTACACCAGCTATCATAGCATCCCTCATTGTGTTTTGCTGGTATAAAAATCCAGGATTAGTACCTGGCATTACGTCATACCACCCTCCCCATTCATCAACTACTAAAGCAATTTTATTATCTGGATCATATTTATCCATAATGGCTGAGTGCTTAGATACTAACTCTTCCATTTTAAGAGCTGTTTGCATAGTAGAAAAATATTGAGATTCATCAAATTCAACCGAAGAACCTTTTTTGTTCCACTCAACAAATGAGTAAGAATGCAATGCTATTCCTTCCTTTAAATTATTAGGAATATCTCTCATCATGACTTCCGTCCAATGATAGTCGTCTACATTAGCACCGGAAGCAATTCTAAATAAATTATCAGAATTAGACCAATCAGTCATAAATGTTGCATATTGGCGATATATATTCGCATAATATTCAGGTGTCATATTACCCCCACAACCCCACATTTCATTTCCAACACCCCAATATTTGACATTCCAAGGTGTTTCCCTATTATTTTGAATTCTTAAATCAGACATTGGGGAACCTT
>Ga0102963_1001018_pt1 | contig 12244 bp, 11 predicted proteins | sample SalPon2_C_H2O_MG_2_FD_84522 | JGI IMG/M metagenome (GOLD analysis project Ga0102963, IMG submission 84522) | Salt pond water microbial communities from South San Francisco under conditions of wetland restoration - Salt Pond MetaG SF2_C_H2O_MG | ecosystem: Environmental > Aquatic > Non-marine... | reverse complement strand
ATGCGAAGCTACTTCTCTCAGCGTAGTAGTCTTTTGAGCTTCTTTTGAGTAAAACTCAAGGTCAAAAAAGTCTACGAACTTATCTACTCCGCCCGTAGTAAGTCTTTTGTTGTCTCTTCCAATAACATTTGTTTTACCACCTTCGTTCATTTGTGTTCGAACAATGAAGTTAGGTTGCATCAAGAACTGATAACCACGCTTTGTATCCATTTGGTACAAAGAGATTTCGTGGATAGGTGAACCAGCCGCAGTACCTGCGGTTTCAATATCAAGAATTACCGCATTCTTTATTGGATCAAATTTAGCCATTAATCATCCAGTAAGATTTCATCTTCCTCTAACTCAGAGCTTTCTTTTTCAATTTCTTTCAAAGTCTCTCTAAGCTTTTTAAGCTCACTCAAAATTTTTGATTCTTGTTGAGTGTTACCAACTCTAAGCATCCATTCTGCTTTACGTTGGCGGGTTTCCATAAGCTGGTCTAAATACTTTTGTCTACGTTTTTCCATCTTGTCTAAGAATTCAACTACAGGGTGCAATTTTGCTTGTTCTGCCGTGTCTCCATTCTCATTGAACCCTAAGACGTCTATTCTCATAAAGTCTCTTCCTTGGCCGTTCTTGTCCCCTACAGACATGATCATAAGAGAACGATTCTTGTACAAGTCTATGAGCGCTAGCTCATTCACTATCGACATCTCAATTGGATCATTTGGCTCAACGTTTAAACGCTCTATATATTGAATTGTTTTTTGCTGCATGTAAAACTTTTCAAGTATGCATTCCTTCCCGATCGGGAACATTTGAGCCGAAGTTGGTTTGATTTCTCCATTTTGTTCCCGCTCGGGAATAGGACACTTGTCATAGAAGGGGCAACGTTCAGGACCACCACATACGATAGGAGCAACAGAGTGCAAAGTATTCTTTGTAGCATTTAGGCTGGCAAAGACCCTTTCTTTGGTTTTGGCCGGAAGTTTCTTGATATAAGAGTCGTAATCAGTATCAATTTCTGTAAGACGGGCGATAGCCTCTTCTTTTGTTTCGATTTTATTGATTTGAAATTTACTTTTGGTCATCTTCATCCATCGCTTTTTTAATAAAGTTTAGTGCGTCTTGAATTTGGTCTAAATTGTCTTTAAATTTTTTTAATTCTGACTCTTCGTAGCCCATCTTTTTTAATCGCTTTGCATAACCACAGTTGAATCCTTTTTCAGAAGTATCAACAAGTTTGTGGAAAGCATACCAGTCACTTCTATTAAGTTTTACAGAGCAGTTAGAAATTAGTTTTAATTTCTTTGATAAGTTGTATAGAGTTTCATCTTGCATATAGTTCTCCTAATTTTAGCATTTAAGAATAAGAATAATCAATTATAACACGAATTGGTAAAGTTATAAAGTTGAATAAATTCCTATTATGGTGGGAATAATTTGAAAAAAATATATTTTGCGGAGACTTTTTATAAAAGTTCCTATTAGAGTAGGACTATTTTCTGAAAAATATTTTGGGGCGAAGGTTTTAAAGCAAGTCAAAAGTTTTGGGGAATTGAAGTCTGAAATTTAAAAAGCCAAAAAGGAAGTAAAATATATGGTTGATATAGGGTAGGTATTATATATGTTTATTTTAGTGATAGTGTAGTTGCGTGCCCACCCGGTACTGCTATGTCCTCTTTTTTTATTTCGCTTTAGTGAATTAACTTTCACAATCAAGGAGGGCGTATGCTCAGTTTAGCTGACTACTGTAATAACCTCTTCACTTCTCTTGAATTGTATGCTCTAGTAGCCTCTGCAGTTATCCCTACGCTGTTGCTTGTCCTCAGTCTAGGGATTGCATCAGCTTTACTTGAGTGCTGTGCTATTGCCCGTAAAAAAGGTAAAAGCATGACATTTGATGTTATTGTTGATGTAAAAAGAGTGCATACCAACAGTGCCTTAGGGCGTTCGCTTGGCATACTCTCCAAGAGAAGTCGCATTTGGGTAGGCTTTATAGCAGACAAACCAGTCTGTTACAAAGTTTCTCCTAAGTGCGAATGGAGAAAACTTTAAGCAGTGGGAAAAGGGGATCAATTACGATTCCCTTTTTTATTTTGTTTCTTTAATGAGTATGGTTGGCCCTGCTCAAAAATTAACTAAAAACCCATTTGGAGTATATCATGCCCATTTCTCGTGAAGAAAAAGCTGCTAACCGTGCGGCTCTGCTAACCATCATTGCCACCCTTGCATTAGGTTGTTTCTTTCCCTTAGTAACCTTTGGTTACTTAGCAGGAGCGTTAGCCTTGACTTTGTTGAGCAATACCAAAGAGTTCACAGTTCTTGTAGTTCTGTTCTTTCCAGTAACAGCTTTATACTGTGCTTTCTTGGCGTTAAACAACCATAAGCAAGTTATCGCACACTGTAAAGCAAAGATACAAGAAGTTGCAAAACACTTTGTGTAATCTTAGCTTTTAGGATTGGAAGTTTCTCTGCGTTCTATTTTTAGGACGTAGAGGCTTTCTTTTTTTATTTCTTTCTTTAATGGAGTGTCACTAACGCCACGATGCTTCCGAAACCAGTTCGCTGGTGGTCCCTGGCAAAATTAAAACTATACAACCCTACGAGGTAAACCATGAAGAAACTATTCTTCTTATTGTTCGTAGTCATGCTGGCATTTTGTGCAAAGTATGACATCCAAATCACTGTATCGAAAGAGCGTGAAGAGTCTCGAGCAGAAATGCTTGAAGCTGCAAAAAACGTTCTAAAGAATCACAACCCCATCGCATGGGCGTTTGATTACATTGATTACGATCGTTGCAATAGCGGCGAAGAACATGAAGAAGGCGTCTGCGAAGCCCTTCGAAACAAGTACTAATAATTATTAACTCCTTTCCCCTAACTGTGTAAGAAGCAGTTAGGGCTTTTTTATTTCTTCTTTTTTGTTTCTTTAGTGAACCCAAGCTGTGGAGGTGAATCATGGCAAAATGTGAAAGACACTCTCTTGTCTTTACGATCTTGGAAAACGGTTTAACAGAACTTGTCCGGTGTCAAAGCTGCGGTAAGGAATGGAAAACCATTACTACTAAGAAGAGTAATAAATGGGTAAGGGTTACAACTGTAACCAAAGAGCCTAAAGGCAAGGAGTAAGAAAGAGAATGGAAAGCCCGTAAGGGTGAGTACATTCTTTTTTATTTTTCCCTTCAATGGATGTTCGAGTCGAATCGCAAAGAACCTCTCCATGGTGAATTCCGAGTGGATGAAGCAAGTGCAGGAAGCCCCTGTGCGCTAGAGGAGTGTAGGTGTGACAACCTACATGAGGCTAGAACAATGCCCTTTACAGGGAAGGAAAGCTTATGTCAAAATTATTAAATACCTATCAGTTCGAAGATGCCATGCACGTGTACCATAAATGCGCGCAATTCATACAGGATACATTCTTGTTCTACTCTACAGGTGCTAAAGTTAGTCGAAATGGAGATTCCAAAACGTACACCATTCTATGTGTTGTGCTAGGAAGATCAAAAGAAATCTTGGCTAAAATGACATGCGTTGTGACAAATAGATTTGAGCCAAGCAGCGACAAACGTCATTGGGATATGCTCGTTCTTAACGGCGACAAGACTTTGAACATAAAAGTCTACAGCCCTATACTCGAAGTAGGACAGTTCTTGTTCAGCTTATCAAAGCTGGAATCAGGAACCTATGTTGCAGAGCATAGAGATTCCAGAATGATCGCAATTTCAGAAGACATGCAAGAAACCTTCTTGTACTAGGTCGTAAAAAATAAATTAGAAGTAAGTATCTACGAAAGATACCTCTGCTTCTTTTTTATTTCTTCATTTTTCTTATTTTTCTTTTCTCTGGTCATAGGACGAAATACAACGGCAACGCTACTCTCCGTAGTCTTTTTTTATTTTCCCTTTAACGCATCCGTGAGCACCCTGCAAAGCGGCTCTGCAAAATTAAAAGATCAATAAAACTTAAACCTTATGGAGAACCCATGTCACAATCAGATCTTATTACAAAGCTAGCGGCCATCATTGGCTGTATCATGAACCCAGCAATCAACACCACAAAAGTTGCCATTGGAAAGGATCAAAGATGGAAGTTTGTCTTCACGAAAGAAACTGAAGAAGGAACCGAAACCTTTGAGTCTAAATCTATGTCTCGCAAGAATGCAAACAATGCGGAAAGATTAGCTAAGGTGCATGCCCAACGAATCGCAGACTTAACAGATGAATTCGCAATGGAAGTGATGGACCATAACCTGATTTCGCACACTTTCCTTAACCTGAATCACAAGGATGGAAAACGAATCGTAGGATTAGCGCCTCACTGTGTCGTCTACACCTACCCAGGCAAAGAAGGTGATAAGCCCTTTGTTAAAGGATTGAGAAGGCATAAGGAAGTGTCCGATGGCCAGCTTAACAATGGTATTTATACAGTAATGATGGTACCTCATAATTGGACTGGAAGATGCGACGCTTATTGGCGAGGGATCAACTTTACGATTCAGCGCAAATAGCACTGCAAGCTGTTAGCTTTGTGAAAAAAAGTACTCAGGAATACTTATGTATTCTTGAGTATCTTTTTTATTTCTCTTTCAATGAGTATAGCACGGGGCCTATACTCCTAGCTCTCCCCAGCCCTTCACAAAAAGAGAGATGCAATGAGCAGAAGTGAATTAATTCTGAATAAACTGTTTAGAAAAAGAGACGAAGAAAAAAAGAAGGAGATAAAAAATAATTTCCCAATGTCGAAAATGCTTCTTAATGCGAATATCTGTCGCATGAAAGAGTACAAAAGGTAATCTGTAATCAAAAATATAACTAAAAACAAACAAAAATAAAAGGAATAGAACAATCTATTCCTTTTTTATTTTTTATCTTCATAACTTTTTTATTTCTTTACTTTCAATGGCGTTCCTGGCGACAGGAAACCCCACTCACCCAAGGCTAAGGGTGAGTCGGAAATCCTCTGGTTGTAAGAGCGAGTTGTCACTTCGAGAATACAACTTCCACCAGAGGTCCCCTTCGGGGGTTTGTCCTTTGTCCTTTGTAACTTGTCCTTGTGCTCGTCCTTGTGTCTTGTCGCTTGTATCTTGTACTCGTACTGGTCATCGTCTTTGTACTTTGTCTTTGTGCTTGTATTCGTGCTTGTGCTCGTCCTTGTACCTGTATTGGTCCTTGTTCAAGTTCTTGTTCTCGTTTGAGTATTCGTGCCCGTAATTTTTACTGGTATTACTGTGCTGAATGGATGAGGGGGTCGGGGTCAAACCCATCCCCTTTGTCCATTCGTATTTGTTTCGAAGCTTCTTTAGAAAGCATTTTTTGATGTGCTTTGTAATGAATCTTCGAGATTCAACATAGAGAAACTAACTCTATAAACAGTGACTTACTGATGAAAGTATCAGAAACTAGATTCCTCACCAGTGGTTTCTTAGGAAACCTAAACTCTTAGAGAATCTAAAAATCAAACTTTAGAAGTCAAATAGAAGCCTCAGGTAGCCACCACCCATTGGTGATGTATGGCCGTAATCCACTGCTTACTAGGTATGCATGCCTAAACTTCGTAAAGAATGCACTACGGAAGAATCCTAACCGTAGTCAAATAACAGAAAGATGCCTTTTCAAATTTACAGTTTTTGGCTTAAAAAACTTCCTACTCAACAATGTCAAACAAAAAATGGAGAACACCATGTCTGACAAAAATACAGCTGGCAGCTCAACTGCTAAAACCCAAAACTCAACTACTACTAACTCAACCAACAACGGAGAAAATAAAATGTCATATTTTGACGAATTATCAAAGCACTTATCAAAAAGTGTAATCACCAAATTAAATAAACTTGGACAAGATATCACTGAAGAACTTGTTACTGAAATCGTTGCAGCTCAAGGTCAAGGTTTCACTGGAATCGGCTCTAAGACTTGTGAAACAATCAAAGAAGCAATGGATCTCATTGTAGTAGAAGAAAAAGTGGAAACTCCTAAGATCAAGCCAATCTCTCGAAAGGTAAAAAGCGTAATTAATAATCAATTTACTTTCGGTATGAGAACACCAAGCGGTACAACCGGAAACCAAGCAAGAACAGTAATGGACTTGATGGGCAGTGTGGTACCGGCTTTGGTAATGTCTAAGGATTTCGAACCTCAAAATGCCGAAATCTTCGCTGACTTTGGTATGGTCGCTCAAAGCAAAACCGGTCAGCCGGCAGAAGCAACAATCACTAAAGGAAGAACGCTTAGTGACTTTGTCAAAGAAAGCATGGGCGACGCTTACGAAGATGAAACAAAAAGAAGAGCTTTCGTTCGAGAGCTGATGAGACTGAACAAAGGTCTACAGACCGGAGTTCAGAAAAACGACAAAACTGTAAAAATGCCAGGCTATGGTGCTAACAGCTGGAAGGTGAACAACTTTGGCATGATGGAATGGTTGGGAAGTTTCTTGCCTTCCAGTACAAGACAAAGAGAGTACGCAAGATTTGTACAAACTACTCATTCGCTAAACGTTGTTGAGGCAGACGAGTATTTAGTCTGTCCTGTTATGATTTTCTCTTCTGTTGAAAAAATGGAAGAGTTCAATAAAGAGCTCATCTTAAAAGATGGCACCGTTCTTCAAAGAATGGAGCAAATCGAAACGCTTAGCAATGGGCATATCGTCGCGACTCGCTGGAATGACGGGATGCACTGGATCAGCAAAGAAGCTGCAAAAGCAGCAGGAGCCGGTACACTATGTATGGGTAGAACCATAAACCCAGATGGGATGCAGAAATTGGCTGAGCTACAAACAGAAGTAAACGAGAAAGGAAGCGTTTTCTTTCAAGCTCTTAAGGAATTCAAGAGTATGCTTAATGCCGAACTTAGACAAGAAGCGTATGAGTTGAAGTTTTTGCCTAAGCTTCCTAAAGCTCTTCAAGAGCTTGCCAGTAAGTTAAAAAAGCAAGTCACAAAAGATAATAGAAACAAGATGGGGATTCAATTCGAACTCGCATTGGGTTCTGTCTTCTCAAAGTACACCCAGAAGATGCTTGAAAAAGTGCCAAAAACACCTGACACTACTTTCAGCAAAGGGACCTATCTCATTCCCCAAAAGAATGAGTTTTCCCTTCCAGGTTCTTCTGTTGGTGTCTATTACAAAGACATCAAGTCGAAGAATAAAAAGAAGATGGTCGCAAAGATGATGGCTCATATCAAAAGCTTGGATTGGACCGGAAAGTGCAATCAAAAAGTAGAGCATGTAATCTTACTTCCAACAGGTAAAAAGACAATCTTTTCTCTCTTAGAAAGAACTAAGCTTGGCAAGACTTCATGGGGACACCAATTAACCATGTGGTATAAGAACTGGAACGGTTCTTTGTCATTAGACGCAAAAAAGAGACTTGCAGAAATTGGTATAACCGATGCTAAAAGTTATGCAGAATATATCAAAAGCATGATGTTGAAATGTCTAGAGCTTAAGTTTGGGACAACAGACATCCAAAAGATTGTGGCCAAAAAGACGAAGGGGTCCTTGGCAAATGAAGCTAGTCAGTATGTATTTAAAGAAATGGGTGCGGATTGGATTCAGTCACCTGAAGGAAAAGAAACTTTCGAACAAACCTTCGAAAGTATCTTCCAGGACTTGTTCAAGGGAAGATATTTCCAACCTGGTTTAGCAACGTTCATCACCCCGAATATCCACTGGGCTTTGAAGATGGTCAAAGATGAGATTGCTGTTGTTGTTCCTGTTCCTGAACACTTGAGAAAAGTGTACAAGAAAGGAACGAGATTGGAGATGCGGGCTGCTCGTTATCCAAGCAATACATCGGACAATCCTGTACATTGCTGGGGAAAGTGTAAGGAAAGCACTTTCGCTCGCGTAGCGTTGGATGTAGTCTTTAGACTCGTTGCTGACTGTGATGGTGATACCTTGACGTTTGTTGTTAAAGTTGGGGATCTTACTGAGCTGGAAGGCAAAGACCTTTTAACTCAGGAGTTGTGGAATGCTATAGTGGACATCTCCATCGAGAAAAAGCAAATTGTTAAGTCGATGATCGAAGATATTAAACCGATCAATGTGACCAAGACAATCACAGCCTTCTCAAGAAGATTGCCGCCAAAAATCCGAAAGATTGTCACGGATGCTCTGATTTACCCCAACCAGGCTCCTGTGGGTCCAGTTGCCAATCACATTCAAACTATATCCATCCTGGATATGATGACTGAAAGGTTAATGGTTATCCTAGGTGCACTCTTGCAAAATGTTATAGACACTCAAAAAAGTCTTAATGACTTTTATTGGTTGGTAAAGCACGATGAGATTACTGAAAATGTAGATCGGTTCTTGACGTTCCCATCACCTGACAAGTGGAAACGCTTGACAGTGCCAGAGCTAAAGAAAGTGTTGTTAAAGAATCCTTATGCTTGGTTGGGCCGCAAGTGTACATCTTACATGGGCTTCTCTCCTGAAGTGTTATTGCCTGTATGCATGAAGGAAGCTTTGATGTCTATTACTATTCCAGAACAAGGAACATTAGGGAAATTTGCGAAAGTAATGCTCCCTTTTGAAGCTGAAGACGAAAATGGAAACCACATCGGAGATGACGGAGTAGAACAAGAGTTCTGTATTCACTACGGATACTTTCAGTTCTTCAAAAATCACTCACCGTATATGCCATCAATTCCTGCGATTACCCACTGGATCAAATACCAAATTGGCTTCCCGGAAGGGTATAGCCAATCGGCAACGCCATGGCACAGTGACAGTCAAGGGAAATACACTCACTTTTGGAGAGCTCCTTATTGCAAAGAGCCTTCGATGGTTTCTAAGTATGCTACTGCAGGCTCTACAAGTATTGTATCAACTTGGTACGATACTGTAAAAGCATATGCAGAAGAAAGCTGGGAAGAGATCAAGGGTGAATCAAACTTTTGGTCCTTGAAAGGTACGGCGCTCACAAAAGAGCAAAAAGTCTATCTTAGCAAGTTTCCAGTGGGTGGGTTGAATGCCTATTCATCTTCAAATGTAAGCAAGGATATTTGTCAAGTCGTCGTTGAAAATTTCGTCGATGCTGCAAAAAACTTTGTCGTACTTGATCAAAGAACCAATAAGGTGAAAAACCTATTCAGTGAGCTGTTTAAAGTTGAGATCGACAATACTAACCGAGCTGAGGTGATCAGTGTCTTTCGAAAGATCGATGCTGCATTTTTCGAGCAGAGCGTGCTGCCTTTTGGTATAGATTGGCATCAAGACAAAAATGCGGAGCTAAGAAACAAATACGGTTCTCTTAAGAACTCGATATTAACTTCTTTAATACGTCGCGGCGCAGAGCAAAGTGACATTGATGAAGCTGTTCTTCGTGAAGCTGCACAGTGGTCTGCAATTAAGCGTAGACTTCAGTCAACCTTTGAGTTTTTTGCAGCTCAACTGTTGCCTAGTGCTTGCTCTGTTTGGACAAACACCTGTAAGGAGCTTGAAGGAGCTAAACGTGAGGAATGGGAGAATGTTTACAACTATCTTTCTATTGCCCATGGAGGACAAGCACTGTCTAAGTGTCCTTCGTGCTTTAGAGAATTCTTGAAGTGGAAAGGAGGTAAATCAGTTGCGATTACGACCGCGAGATTCTCTGATACGACCAAGTTCCTTCTGCAGCTTTCAAGTCTTCCAGGTAGAGTTCTGTATTACGGAATTCCAACAGAAAAACTTCCTGAGTGGCTCAAGAAACACATCGAAGTTCCAACGGCTTCTTATGAAGAAGTGGAGATTGATATGATGTCAGAGGACGATTATTTGATGGCTCCACTCGGCGAATCTTGGAATCCAGAAGAATCAGAAGAGTCATTTGACTTTGGCTTTGATTTTGACTTTGAACTCTAAGTTCTAAGTCTATCTTGCAGCTGACCTTAGTGGTGGTCCCCTTTTGGGGGCCATTGCTTTGGTCTTTTTTTATTTTTTATTTTTTTATTTTTTGTAACTCCGGGCTGCAGGCAGGGCAACTCACGGTGTGAGCCTTCGGGCTCGAACGGCGTAACCGCGAGGTGATCCGTTCTTGCATTTATCTTCGGATGAATACAAGCGCCCGTGCTGAAAGTGAACTCAAAGAGTTTCAGTACGTAATCAATTTTCTAGCAAAAGAGGTGTAAAAATGACTATGTCGTTTAATGAGTTGATGAAACAAGTGAAAACTGAGCAGCCCCAAGAGGTGTTCTCCATTTCGAATGGCGATTACGTTGTTGAAAGTTACAGTGCGAAAGCACAAGACACGACAGCACGTACATTGCCAGACGGAACAATTGTAGAGCCGCCAACCGTTCTCGGAAAAGTGTGTAAAACAATTGTGTTAAGTTTGTCTCTCCGAAAGATTAGTCTTGAAGAGCAGGCAGATGGTACGATGGAAGAGACAAAGAGCGATCAGAATGTAGTCGGTACTAAGCGAATTCTAGTTAGTAATGTATTGCAAATCAGAAAATTGTTTGTGAAAGATGGATCCCAGCTTGGCGTCGATGAAAATCGGCAACATATCCTGGTATTCAATCCGGAAACAAATAAGTTTGATGCGGAAAATCCCATTACTGAAGATTCAATTAAGATCGTCGAAGACAACGGGTTTAAAACGGCCCGAGTCACTGAAAGTGAGTTCTATTATCTGCGTTACTTAGCAAGAGCGCAGCAGAACCTCCCTTTGGAGCCAGGATACGAACTTTCTAGAGTCCGCAAGGAAGCTGGAAGAGGTCTATACTTCGTTACTGAAGGCGGCGAAGTTGCAATCACTGTTTAATTCCAACTAGAAAGTGTCACCCTCCTTCGGGAGGTGTGACCTTTTCAAAAAGTTTTTTTAAAAATACAAAAAGACCACAAGGGCACTACAAGCCCTGTGGTCCAAGGGAAACAAATGTTGGAAATGTCTTTGTTCTTTTGTTCAGTAGTGTTTAGTACCTGGTGTTGGCACTTTCTGGACTATTCTTAAATATGGAGAGAAAATGGAAGAAAATAAAAAACAAGAAGACAATTGGGTCGGCCCATTCGGTTGGGTCGCTGGCTGCTTAGGGTTGCTTTACTTTGTCTTTGATGTGAAAAGTGGTGGAGCTCTCTTCACTGTTCTTTATTGGGTGACATTCGGGTTTCTGGCCTGGATGTTAACGAAAAACGGCTTGATTTTGGCCTCCGTCCTGTTCGACAGAGCATATGCTTCGCAGAGTAGCTCTTCGATCAAGGATAAGATCGGGGAGATATTAGTAAAGGCGGCACAGAAAAATGTCGGCAATACTAATGGAGAGAATCCTGACCCAAGCGGGATGGATTATGAGGCGATGAAGGCAGAGCTTGAGAGACTTCGTGAAATCGAAAAAGCGCAGCAAGAACAAGCTGCATAAAATGTTCAAGGACGTATGAAACCGTGTCCTTCTTTAATTAGTAAATTACGGTCACCTTTCGTAAATCAGACAGTAGGTTGAGCCTCGTAGCTCCCTTTGTTGTGGTTGAGTAGGGTGAGTCAGGGAGTGAAATATTCTCCCTGGCTCTTTCGCTCTACAAATTTTATGGTGTTGAACTGCCTTCTCAGTTCTATTAATTTAATTAGACCAGATAGCGCAACGTAAAGTGGTTAACTATCTGCTTTTGAGTATGTACACTCAAGAGATACTCTAATTAAAAAATCCTTTAGGAAATGATGTAGTACATTACTGATCAAACATTTCCTTTGATTACGCCCTTTCAGTTAATAAAGGTCAGAAGGTTCCAACGTAATCATAAAGACAGTACAATATCGTCTACACCAATGTAGACGGTAGAGTAAAATAGACACGATATAGAGTTGGAGTGTTTGTTTTATTCATGTAAAGAAATGTGTGGAAAGCATTTACTGTTGTAGGTTTCAGTCTCAGCCTAGGTGGGACATAAGAAACTAGATCAAGGGGGTATTTATTTTGTTTGGCCGCAAAATAAATCCAATCCAGTGTCAGCGCTATCGCACTGGATCTCAGTTCCCTTTAATAACTGAGGACTGGGGGCATAGAAGGAAGCATCAAAAAACCAAATTAAATGCTTTGCCCTGCGCATGTAAGTCTGCTGCTTCTTTGCAATTTTGTTTTACAATTTTGCAACGCAGTCAACACTACTACTACCGCCGCATGAATTCTCGCGGGCCATCGAACATAAAGTTCAGGAAGTCCTTGAATTAAGCGGAGATGCAAAAAACCTTCTTAAAAAAGAGAGTCAATAGACAGCCAAATCATATCGATTAGCGCTGTGAGACTCTCTTAAACCTGGTCAGGAACTTCCTTGTTCCTCTGATGAAGAT
>Ga0102963_1001017_pt1 | contig 12249 bp, 10 predicted proteins | sample SalPon2_C_H2O_MG_2_FD_84522 | JGI IMG/M metagenome (GOLD analysis project Ga0102963, IMG submission 84522) | Salt pond water microbial communities from South San Francisco under conditions of wetland restoration - Salt Pond MetaG SF2_C_H2O_MG | ecosystem: Environmental > Aquatic > Non-marine... | reverse complement strand
CAATGAAAAATCCCATTAACTTTTCTTCTCCATTTTTAAATCTTGACACCTCATCGCTGCATTCAGATAAAATTTCACTGATAATTGAACCAATATCTAAGTTAGATGTATCAAAATTTCCACTATTTAATATTTCATCTATATCTGTACCATTTTCAAAGATCTTTCTTAAAATTTCTTTTCCGGAGTTTTGTGTTATCTTTTCCTCGTCAACGAGTTTGATAATTTTAAAAAGACTTTCTGATGGAATTTTTTCAGAGTTGAATTCAAGATTCTTTTCATTAAACAGTCTAAAAAGTTCAGTAGAAATCCATGCACTTGCTTTTTTTGCACTTATACCTGAGTCAACTATACTCTCAAAATATTTTGCTATCTTTTTTGTAGTTGAAAGAATAGAGGCTTCATTTAGGGTTAAATTATATTCTTCAATAAATTTATTTTCATAGTCATATGGAAGTATTGTTGTTTCAGACATTATGTTATCAATAATAGAATCATCTAAGTCAACAGGAGGAAGATCGGGATCGTTAAAATATCTATAATCATCTGCATTTTCTTTTAAGCGCATTATTTCTGCAGTATTTTTATCATTATTCCAAGTTAGAGTTGCTTGCTCAACTTTGTTGCCATTACTTAATAAATTATTTTGCCTAATAATTTCTGATTCAATTGCTTTTTGAACATTTCTAAAAGAGTTAATATTTTTTATTTCAGTTTTAACTCCAAATTTCCCACTCCTTTTTTTAGATAAAGATATATTTGCATCACATCTTAATTTGCCTTTTTCCATCTCCGCATTAGAAATATTGATGAAATTGACAATTTGTTTTACTCTATGCATAAAAATCTTTGCTTGTTCGGGGTGAATTAAAACCGGTTCAGTGACAATCTCTATTAAAGCTGCACCGCTTCTATTGTAATCCAAATTGCTAGTATTGTTTTTGGTGTTATGAAAAGTCTTTCCTGCATCTTCTTCAAGGTGTGCTCGAGTTAGTTCTATGTTAAATTTTTTTCCATTCCACCAAATTGGAACAAATCCACCAGTAATAATTGGTTGATCAAATTGAGAGATTTGATAGCCCTTAGGTAAATCCGGATAAAAATAATGTTTTCTTGCAAAAGTGAATTTTTTACTAATCTTTCCTTTAACCGCTTTACCAAATTTAATCGCAGATTCAATTGCAGATTGATTGATATTAGGAAGCGCTCCAGGTAATCCAATTGAAGTTGGACAGGTTAAAGTATTAGGAGTCTGATCATAATCATAAGAGCATTCGCTAAAAATTTTTGATTTAGTCTCAAGTTGAACATGGATTTCTAGTCCAATTATAAAATCCCAATTTTTATTTATTTGATTAATATTCAATGTGATTTTTTAGCAATTAAGTTTAATGCTGACCCAGCCTTAAACCACCCAACTTGGTTTTTTGAGAAAGTATGAATGGTTTCAATAACAAATGATGACCCATCAGGTTTATTCAAGCTTAGTTTTAAATTTGTTTCGCTATCAAATTCTGTAAGGTTTAAAGTAGAAATTGTATCATTTGCTTCTATTTTTTCATAATCATTTTTATTCTTAAAAATAACTGGAATAATACCTTGCTTTTTTAAATTTGTTTGAGCGATTCTTGCAAAACTTTTAGCTAAAACAATTTTACAACCCATAAATCTAGGTTCCATTGCTGCATGCTCTCTGCTAGAGCCTTCTCCATAATTTTCATCAGCTACTGCAACCCAGTTTATTTTATTATCTTTGTAGGTTTTTGATACTTCATAAATATTTTCAGTATTTCCTGAAATTAGATTAATTGCCTCTCCATTAGATTCAGTGAATGCATTAAGAGCTCCTGAGTACATATTTTGCGAAATATTTTCTAGGTGACCCCTATATTTGAGCCATGGACCCGCTGGAGAAACATGATCTGTTGTACATTTCCCTTTTGCTTTAAGTAAGATTTTCAATTCTTCCATTTCATTTTTATCCCAAGCGGAGAAAGGTTCAAGAACTTGAAGTCTGTCACTTTCAGGGTTGATAACAATTTGAGTATCTGGTCTTAATTCAGCTTTTAAAAAATCATCGCTACCGATATCTTCAAATCCCATATCAGGTAACTCAGATCCACTTGGTGAGGAGAAGCTAAAACTGCTCCCATCATTTAATGAAATTTTATCTGTTGTTGGATTGAAGCTTAATTTTCCAGCAATTGCTAAAGCAGTGACAATTTCTGGACTAGCAACAAATGATTCAGTTGCAGCATTTCCGTCATTTCTTTTTGCAAAATTTCTATTAAAAGAGGTAATAATTGTATTTTTTTCTCCTTCGTCTATATCAGATCTTTTCCATTGACCAATACAAGGACCGCAAGCATTTGCTAAAACTTTTCCACCAAGCTCCTCAAAGATTTTAGTATATCCATCTCTTTCCATTGTTGCTTTAATTTGATTTGAACCTGGGGTTATATAGAATTCTGATTTTGCTTTTAATCCTACACTGAGAGCTTGTTTAGCTACGTGAGCTGCTTTTTCAATATCTTCGTAGGATGAATTAGTGCAGCTACCTATTAACCCAACCTTAAGATTATCATCATAATTGTTATCATCAATAGCTGAAGGAATTTCAGAAATTTTTCTTGAAAGATCTGGGCTGTATGGGCCAACAATATGTGGTTCTAATTCAGATAAATTAATTTCTATTACTTCATCATAATATTTTTTTGGATTAGAATGAACGTCATCATCTGCTTTTAATTGTTCTTTAATGTTTTCTGCTAGATCTGCAATATCTTTTCTATCAGTAGCTGATAAATATTCATACATTTTTCTATCATAAGGGAATAAAGATGTTGTTGCGCCTACTTCAGCTCCCATATTAGTAATAGTCGCTTTTCCTGTGCAACTAATGCTTTCAGTTCCTTTTCCAAAATATTCAATTATTTTTCCTGTACCACCTTTTACTGTTAATATCCCTGCAAGTTTAAGAATTATATCTTTTGGAGAGGCCCAATCGCTTAGTTCTCCTGTTAATTTAACACCAATTATACCAGGCCAATTTACTTCCCATGGAGAATTAGTCATTACGTCCACTGCGTCTGCGCCACCTACACCTATTGCTATCATGCCTAAGCCGCCAGCATTTGGTGTATGAGAATCAGTTCCTATCATCATTGCTCCAGGAACTGCATAGTTTTCTAGAATTGTCTGATGGATAATACCAGCTCCAGGTTTCCAAAAACCTATTCCGTACTTAGCGCAAACAGACATTAAAAAATCATAAACTTCTTTATTTGTAATTAACGCATTGCTTAAGTCATCATCTGCCCCAGTAATAGCAGTAATCAAATGATCGCAGTGCACAGTAGTTGGGACTGCTGTTGTTTGCATACCAGAATTAATAAATTGAAGTAAAGCCATTTGAGCAGTTGCATCTTGCATGGCTACTCTATCAGGTTTTAATGTACAGAATGTTTTTGTTCTGTTAGGAACTGAATTAAGATTTTCAGATAAATGAGAAAAAAGTATTTTCTCAGTGTAGGTTAAAGGTCTATCAAAAAATGTTCTTGCTTCATCAATTTTTTGAAGATAATTGCCATAAATTTTTTTAATTAGATCTGTCTGATTCATTTTTACTCTTTATTGTTTAAATTTAGTCAAAAAATAACGATTTTATGGATATTATATTAGCATCTAGTTCACCAAGACGAAAGAAAATTTTACAAAAGTTAGGATACAATTTTAAAATTGAAGTCCCTAATATTGATGAGAATAATATTAACGATTTGAATCCTGTAGATTATGTTATAGATGTTTCAATGAGAAAGGGTTTGAAAATTCATCAAAGTTTTCCCAGTGATTATATACTTTCAGGAGATACTATTATAGAATTCCAAAATCAAATTATTGGAAAACCCAAATCAAATGCTGATGCAGTAAATACACTAAGATTGCTTTCTGAGAAAGATCATTTTGTTATAAGCGCACTATCTTTAACCTATCCAGAGAATCAAATCACTATCTTTGATAGTACTAAAGTTTCATTTAAATCTTTAACAGATGATAATATAAAAAGTTATGTTAAAAATTTTAATGTCCTTGATAAAGCTGGTTCTTATAACGTGGAAGATGCCGAAGAATACTTCATTAAAAATATTGACGGATGTTATAATAATATTGTAGGTTTCCCTGAGCAAAAATTTTTAAGAAGCAAAATGAAAAGTATCCTTGATAAAATATGATTTTTTACAATAAATATAAAAAATTTAGAATCGATAATAATATTGATTTAAAAGAAGTTTCCAAGAGAACTAAAATTGATATTAAATACCTTCAATTTATTGAGAAAGGAAAGTTTGCTGAAATACCTGGAGTGTATGTAAAATTATTTTTTAAAGCTTATATCAATGAAATTGGGGTAGATATCGAAGAAGCTACACATGAGCTCAATAGTTTTTTAAATCAAAAACCAACTTCCAAAAATTTAAAATTTGTCCCAGAACCTGGTGAAAAAAGATTCACATTGTTTAAAAATATAAATAATGAAAATTTATTCAATTCAAGCGTTTTAATGGGAATAGGATTTTTTGCACTAGTTTTGTTATTAAGTTTTTCTCTGAATTCAAATAATGAGTTATCTCAAACTGATTTGGAGAACGAGTTAAGAATTACTAAATCTGATTTAATTGAATATTACACCGAAAGAAGTGAAGAGATAATTTCAGTTAATAATATAGATGTTCCAATTACAATTCGTTTTCAATCAAATCAAGAAAATTATATCAATTATTTTGATGATTTTTCAGGAAAAGAATTTTTTATTTTTGAGGATACAATGAATAGTCAATCAAATTCATTTACAGAAATATGGAACGGAGAGAAAAAATCTTTTTTAATTGCTAATACTGTAGATTTTGAATTAATCTTTTTTTCTGACGATGTTTATGAAGATTTTTCCCAAAAAATTATAAATGATTTTCCTGTCGAGGTCGTTTTAGATACCAATCCTTACACTTTAACAGTTATAAAATACTTGCCTAAAAACTAGATCTTAAAATTTATTTCAATTTATTGTACTATTTTATTGACATAAACTTGTACTATACCGTAACATAAGTGGTTAATAGTGGGTTAAAATCCCTTATTTTGTTATGAGTAGCCAATATACATTTACAGGACAGTATTCGTTTAATATTGATTCTAAAAATAGAATCAATATTCCTGCGCCCCTAAGAAAGCAATTTTCAAACAAAGATAAAAAGACATTTGTTGTGACAAGAGGAATTGATAGCTGTGCTTGGATTTACCCAATTACTGAATGGAAAAAAATACAAAGTGAACTACAGCAGCTTTCTTCTTTATCAAAGACAAATAGAATTTTTTTAAGAAATCATTTACGCCATGCAAATATTTTGAAGTATGATAGTCAAGGAAGATTTGTTTTGCCTCAGTCCCTAATTGAATATGCTTCAATTAAAAAAGACATAACTATTATTGGTGTTTTAAACAAAATTGAAATATGGAACACCAAGTTATTAAACGAAATAGATAAATCTGATAACGTTAACGATCAATCTTACGATCAACTATCTGAAAGAGTAAATATCTGATGATTTTTCAACCATCAACAGACAGCAGACATATACCTGTAATGTTGATGGAGTCATTAGAAAATTTAAATATTAAAAATAGTGGAATTTATGTTGATGGAACTTTAGGTCTCGGAGGTCACTCTGAAGAAATTCTCAAAAAAATTGATTCTGGATTATTAATTGGAATAGATAGAGATAACGGATCAATAGAATTAGCAAAAAAAAGACTGTCTAATTATAAAAACTTTAAATTATTTCATGACAGTTATAAAAATTTAAAAAATATACTATTTAAATTAGATATTACAGGCGTAGATGGTATATTGTTAGATCTAGGACTTTCATCTTATCAATTAGAAGATAATCAAAGAGGTTTTTCCCATAAACATAGTTCTGAGCTTGATATGAGATTTGATAATAATATTGATAGCAATAAGGCTGATGATATCATTAAAAAATATGATTTGAAAAGTTTGACAAAGATTTTTAGAGATTTTGGTGAAGAAAGAAACGCATATAGAATCGCTAAAATGATAAAAGAGTCAGATTCTGATATTAATGTTTTATCAATCACTTCAATGATTGATAGGGTAACTCCGTATAGATTCCGAGTTAAAACCTACTCAAGAATTTTTCAAGCACTAAGAATTGAAACAAATAAAGAGCTTGAGCATTTAGAAAATTTTTTAAGCGACTTTACCGATTTACTCAATCCTGGCGGACGTTTAGTTGTTATTAGCTATCATTCAATTGAGGATAGAATTGTTAAACATAAAATGAAAGACCTAAAGAAAGAAAAATCAATTGAATTAATTTTTAAAAAACCATTAATACCCTCTGAAAAGGAAGTACAAATTAATAAAAGGTCTAGAAGTGCGAAAATGAGAGTAGGGGAAAAAATTGGCTAAAAAGAGAAGGCTAAGTAAGGCTGAAAAGCAAAAGAGAGAGAATTTTAAATGGGTATTTATGTTTACTGTGATTGTTATCACTATCACAGTGTATTTAGCATCTTTTGTAGAAGTAGATAAAACACAGTCCAGTATTGATTTCAATAAAAAGACATTAACTAAGCTTGATGAAGAATTAAAAATTAAAAAAAATGCCGTTGAAAGATTAAAAAGGGCTGATATAATATCAAAAAAAGGAAAAGAAATTGGACTTGTTCCAAGTAGGCCGGAAACAATAATTGTAAAAGTAAATGACTAAAAATTACATAAAATTTAAAAATAGAATTATCTTCCTCCATATTTTTATAATGGTAGTTTGGATTGGATTTGGAGTTAGGCTCTTTAATATTCAAATCATTAATAAAATGAACAATCCACAAGGAATTAAATTAGAATCCGTAAAGGGTTTTAGGGGTAATTTTTATGATACAAATGGAAAAAGTTTAACTCAAAACCTCACATTTTATCGTATAGGAATACATCCAAAAAAAGTTTTTAATGTAGATAGTCTACTTAAAGATCTTTCAGATTGTACAGGAAGTTCAATTGATAATTATTCAAAAAAATATAATCCTAATAGAGACTATGTAGAGCTAGAAAAAAAGACAAATAGAAATTGTGAAAAACTTCAACAGAAATATCCTAATGAAATTGTCATATCCAAAAGCTATAAGAGATTTTACCCTGAAGACAATCTAGTCTCACAGCTAGTAGGTTTTACAAATGTAGATGACTATGGAATTTCAGGCCTAGAATCTAAGTATAATAAATATCTTGAGCCTGTAAGTGGTTCTAAACTTTCAAAAAGAAATGGACTAGGTTTGCGAATATCAGATCCAACTCTTCCAAGCGAGGATGCAAAAAATGGAGCAGTATTATCTATGGTAAATCTTCCAGATTATAATCCTAATTCACCGAGTGATTTTGAAATAGAATTACAAAAAAATAAACTTGTAACTGATTTGATAGAACCTGGTTCAACTTTCAAAATTGTAACTATGGCTGCAGCATTAGAAAACAATATAGATTTAATGGATGAATACAATGTTGAAGGACCATATAATTTTCATAATATTAAAATGATTGAAGATTCTGAACCACATAATGTATTAAATGTTAAAGAGATTCTTGCATTTTCAAGTAATATAGGTACTATAAAAATTGCTGAAAGCTTAGGAAAGAAAAGTATTTACAATCAGGCTCGAGAATTTGGGTTCGGTATTAAAACAGGATTTGATACGAGTACAGAAGCTTCAGGAATTTTTAGAGATCCTTCTAAATGGAGCTTGTCATCAATGCATAGTATTCCAATTGGTTATGAGATTTCTACTACGCCTATTCAAATAGCAATGGCATATGCAGCAATAGCAAATGGTGGATTTTTGCTTAAACCTTATGTTGTTGAAAAAATTGAAAAGCATGATGATACTATTATCAAGAATCAAAGAAGTACAAAAAAAAGAGTTCTTTCACAATCAAATGCTGAAAAATTAAAAATAATGCTTTCGCATACTGTTAATGAAGGTAGTGGAAAAAAAGCAGAAATAAAGGGGTGGGATGTTGCTGGAAAAACTGGAACATCTAAAAAGCTAGTAAACGGTCAATATTCTGATAAAGATTTCATATCAAGTTTCGTAGGATTTTTTCCTTCTGAAAATCCTCAACTTTTATGTCTAATTGTTCTAGATAGTCCTGATGCCTCTAGAAATTTACACTGGGGTTCAATGTCAGCTGCTCCTGTTTTTAAATCTGTAATGGATAGAGTCATCAATATTGATAAATCAATAACAATTTCAAGGTCAAAATCTCAAACTAAAAAAAATGAACCGCTATTGATTCAGAAAAATTTACAAACAAAAATTGAATATGTTGAAATGCCAGACTTATACGGAAAAACAGTAAGAGATGCATTTTCAGCACTTAAAAAAATTGGTATAAAGCCACAAATTAGTGGTAGAGGTTTAATTGTTAGCCAGAGCATAGCTCCTGGTCAAAAGGTAGAAAAAAAATCAATCTGTATTTTAAAAGCAGAGCTTAAAGAGTAAGGAGAAAGTATATGTTATTTGAATTTGACGAATTTGCAGCACAGAAGGCAAGAATTAAGGTTTTAGGGATTGGAGGTGCCGGAGGAAATGCAATCAATAGAATGATTACATCTGGAATGGATGGAGTAGAGTTTATTGCTATAAATACTGATGCTCAAGATCTTGATAGTAATCCAGCTGAAACAAAAATCCAAATTGGAAAAGATTTAACAAAAGGACTTGGTGCCGGCGCTAAGCCTGAAGTTGGAAGAAAGGCAATTATGCATGACAAGGAAGCAGTTTCATCTATTGTTGCTGGATCAGATCTTGTTTTTGTAACTGCTGGTATGGGAGGAGGAACTGGGACAGGAGCTGCTCCGGTTGTAGCAAAAATTTGCAAAGAATTAGGAATTTTAACTGTATGTATCGTAACTCTTCCATTTAATTTTGAAGGTCCTAAAAAGATGTCTGCAGCACTTAAAGGTATTAGCACAATGAGGAACTTTTGCGACACTTTAATTGTAATACCTAATGAAAAGTTATTATCGGTAATCGATTACAATACAACACTTGAAGAAGGATTTTCTGAATCAGACTCGGTATTATTACAAGCAGCCCAGAGCATTTCTGACTTAATTAATAAGCAAGGAAATGTAAATATTGATTTTGCAGATGTTGAAACAGTTATGAGTGGGATGGGAGATGCCGTAATGGGAACAGGTACTGCCAGAGGAGAAGAAAGAGCTGTTTTGGCTGCTCAGCAGGCTATTTGTAGCCCATTATTAGATAATCAATCAATAAAAGGCGCAAAAGCTGCACTAGTAAATGTTACTGGAAATAAAAAAATGACAATGCGAGAAGTTGATGCAGCAACAAAATTGATTTATGAAGAAGCTGGACAAGATGTCCATCTTATTTTTGGATGTGTTATTGATGAAAATATGGATGACGAACTTAAAGTAACAGTAATTGCGACTGGATTTAATAGAAGACCTATTGAGGAAATTGAGATTAAAAAAGAAGTAGAGAAAAAAAGATTCCATAACGATACAAACGATTTGATGGATTCGAGAAATACAACGCTATATAATCAAAAAAATGATAACGGCATTCAATCAGAAGAATATTATGAAGAAGAAAATGATGGGCCAACTCTAGTTTTTGACGATTTTGATCAAAGCGCTGATTTAGAAGTACCTGCATATATAAGAAAACAAAATCGATGAACTTCCAGGATAAATATATTGGAATTATTGGTTTAGGTAAAAGTGGATATTGGTCTGCAAAATTAGCTAAAAGCCTTGATTATAATGTATTTATATCTGATATAAATATTGAGCCTAATCATCCATATGTTCAAGACCTTGAGCAATTGAATATCGAAGTAGAAGTTGGAAAGCATTCAGATAAAATTTTAGATTGTGACGTAATTATAAAATCGCCAGGAATATCAAATAAAATAAATCTTTTTAAAAAGATTTCTAATCATAATATTCCTGTAATTAGTGAAATAGAATTTGCCTCACTTCTTTCAAATGTCGACAATATTTGTGTTACTGGTACAAACGGTAAAACAACTACAGTTTCATTAATCTTTGATATTATAAGCAGTGAGCTGAATATATTGAAATCGGGCAATATTGGTATTCCATTTTCAAGAGTAGTTCTGGAAAATAAGCTGTATAAAAAAAATAAATATGATTATTGTGTTTTAGAACTATCAAGCTTTCAACTTGAACACTCTTATTATTTAAAAAAAGAAATTTCTGCAATATTGAATATTTCAGTAGATCATATGGATAGATACGATTCTTTTACACATTATTTAGATACTAAAATGAAAATTTTTGAAAACTCAAACTTTTGTATTTATAATTTTGATGACAAACAAATTAAAGAAAGATTCCTTTCTCACAATCAAAACAGTTTTGCATTTTCATTAAATAAGAGTCATGGAAATTTCTACCTTGATAATAACAAAATAAGGTCTAAAAATTCAAATTATTCTTTAGATATTCATCGCTGCAAACTTAAAGGGGTACATAACATATCAAATTTTTTAGCTGCTGCTACAATAGCAAAGAAAGTAAATATATCTGAAAAAAATATATTTAAGGCAATTAAAAACTTTGAAGGACTTACTCATAGATTTGAGCATTTTCTAACTAAAGATGGCATAGATTTTATAAACGATTCAAAGTCAACAAATATTGATTCAGCAATTATGGCTTTAAAATCAATTGATAGTAATGTTATTTTAATTATGGGCGGTATTCCGAAAGAGGAAGATTTTTCAAGCATCCTCCAGTTTAAAAATAATATTGAGACTATTATAGCTTATGGCAAGGCTGCTAAATCAATTTATGATTCATTGTCAAAAGAAATTAATGTTATAGTGATTGAAGGCTTTAAAGAGGCGGTTAATATGTCTCTCAAATGCGCTAACACTGGAAGTACAGTTTTACTTTCTCCCGCATGTTCAAGTTTTGATCAATTCAAAAATTTTGAAGAAAGAGGAATATCTTTTAAAAATATAGTAGAAAGGTTTTATGCATGAATATAAAAGAGCAAAAACAAGATAGATTTTTATTTTTTACAATTATTGCAATGATTTCTTTTGGGTTATTTATGCTTTTTAGTGCAAGTTGGGTAAAGTCATTGGAAATAACTGGCGGAGAATCAAGAACTTACTTTCTGACAAGTCAAATGATAAAACTTATACCTGCTTTTTTTATTTTTATTTTTCTAACAAAAATAAATTATAGAAAGTTACAGTTTCTTTCACCTTATTTGCTTTTTATATCTTTTTTGTTATTGGTTTATACGAAGTTTCAAGGCTGTACAGGAGATTCATGTAGATGGCTGTCTTTAGGTCCTATATCATTTCAAACATCAGATGTTGCACGATTCTCAATGATTATATTTCTAGCTAGCTATATTGATAACAATTATAAATATATGCAGCAATTCTTTAAAGGTATATTAGTTCCTCTTGCAGCTATAGCTCCAATTGCATTAATGATAATCATTCAACCTGATAACTCAACAACTTTGATATTGTTAATGATTGCTTTTATAATGTTGTTTATCGGAGGAGCATCTCTAATACAGTTAGCAACAATTGGAGCTCTTTCAATTGGAGCAATAGGAATTTTTATTTTAAACGAAAAAAACTATGCATTAGGAAGAATTTTATCTTTTCTTGATCCATCTATCTCAGCAACTGTTGGGTATCAATCTAGCCAGGCAATGATAGGTTTGAAACAGGGAGGATTATCTGGAATGGGTATTGGAGAGAGTATTCAAAAATATTCCTATCTACCAGAAACTCACACAGATTTTATTTTTGCAATTATTGGAGAAGAGATGGGTTTTATTACAGGGGTCATTTTAATGATCGCGTACTATATAATTTTTTATAGAGCTGTGCAGATCTCTAAAAAATCAAATGATATTTTTGGGATATTACTATCAATTGGTTTTGGTCTTAGTATTACTATTTACGCTTTCATTAATATCGGAGTTGTAATTGGAGTAATTCCAGTAACGGGGGTACCACTTCCTTTTATTAGTTACGGCGGCTCTTCCTTAATAACTAACCTTATGATGGTAGCAGTGCTTTTGAATATAAGTAAGGCGCAAAGAAAAATTAATGTCAAAAGATGGAGACCTAGAGTAAATGCATAATACAAATGT